>JAEEGL016595086.1_pt1 | contig 46082 bp, 34 predicted proteins | sample 9134231 | NCBI WGS metagenome assembly JAEEGL01 (sample SAMN16246548, study PRJNA631951) | gut metagenome | biome: gut microbiome; feature: rumen; material: fiber-attached | host: Bos | place: Iran: Karaj | collected 2018-10 | reverse complement strand
TTCAAAAGTAGATTACAGCGAATTTGCACTTGCATACTTCTTCTACAATACTGTTGAAGATCCTCTGGGAGGAACACATGGTGACCGTACAGCTTTAAAGCTTCAATCAGGTGAGATTGCAGGGAACACCTCCAGTACCATGAATTACATGGAGCGAGGCGGAAATAACGTATTTACATGGAGAGCTCTCGCCACATGGATGGGTGCTACGGAAGAGAGCGCCCTTGAATACCCTCATTACAGTCCTCTGCCGGATGATCCCGATGATATGTATGCGTACGATGATGCTGCCATTCTTAAGGATGTCAGGATCTTTGATTCTGTCACAAACAGGGATGGGGTTAAGGAAGCAATCATGGAATCCGGTGCGGTAGCAGGAAGTATCTATTATAGCGATATATATTACGACTCAAAGTATAACAGTTATTATACGCTTAATACAAAAACGAACCATGCAATAACTTTGGTTGGCTGGGATGATGATTTTCCCGCCGAGAACTTTAGCTCAACTTTAACTGACGTATCCGGCAATCGAATCCTGCCGGAGGGAAACGGAGCCTGGCTTTTAAGAAACAGCTGGACAACTCGCTCAGAAATGTCCAGATACTCCTATATGTGGATATCATATTATGACGAGAGCCTTAACAGCAGGAATATGTATCAGCAGATCTTTGTTCCTGCAGATACATATGATAACAATTATCAGTATGACGGATGTGTCGAAACCTTTAGCTCCAATAGAAATAAAGTCGCTAATATATTTACGATCAAAGCTACGGCCGAAGAAATGTTAACGGCAGTTTCCTTTGCCATATCCGAGGCATCTGATGTGCCATATACCATAAAGATTTATGAAAATGTTAAAGAGGGTGAGCCTGAGTCGGGAACTTTAGTGTCCACGATGTCAGGAACAACAACTTACGCAGGATATTACACTATAAATCTGGATTCTCCCGTTTTAATGGCAAAAAACACCCGGTTTTCGGTAGTTGTTGAAACGGAAGGAAATAAGTACGTTGATGTTGAGTCCGGACATACTTATAATACCTGGATAGATTTTTATTGTGAGAGCACAGCCGGAGAAAGCTTTGTATATTCAGATAATAGGTGGGTAGAACCCTCTTCTGTAATCTACAGTTTCTCAGATATAGGAAACATATGCGTAAAAGCTTTCACAAAAAACGCTGTTCCCAGCAACAGGTATCGTATCCGTTTTGACGGTAACGGAAGTACAAGCGGAACCATGCCTATGCTTGATGTATCCACGGGTGAAACGATCGAATTACCGGAGAATGCATTTGTACGCGAAGGATGGTTCTTCACAGGATGGAACACCGATCCTGACGGAAACGGGGATTCTTTTGTTGATGGAGCAACCATCAAAGATGCTGCCGCTTCAGGTCAAGTTCTGACGCTTTATGCTCAGTGGGAAGATGTTAAATACAGTATCACCTTTTATGGAAATACGCCTTCCGATCCGCCCACAGATATTATGTCTGATCTTAAATCATCTCAGGGAGAGATAACACTTTTTGAAAATGAGTGTGAAAGATCCGGATATACCTTTATTGGATGGTCTTTTGATCCTGACGGTGATGATACGATTTATACGCCCGGAACAAAGATACCATGCCCTGCGGATCCGCAAAACACGTCATTTTCGATGTACGCAATCTGGAGCCCAAATACTTATACCGTTACATTTGATGCAAACGGCGGATCGGTATCGCAAAACTCAATGGATGTTTCGTTTAACGAAAAGTACGGAGAATTACCGGTACCTGTCAGAGAGAATTATGACTTTGTTGGCTGGTTTACGGATAGAACCGATGGAGAAAAGATTACTGCGGAATCCTATGTTGTAACGCCGGCGAATATTACTTTATATGCTCACTGGCATACGGATTTGACCATTTACAATCTGGAAGCATCCGTTGGGTCTGTCGCCCTTGGATATGTAGAGCCGGGACATACCGATAACGTCACAGGTACTTTCATCGTTAAGAATACGGGAATTGAACCGATTTCAATAACCGATGTAAGCTCCAATTCCTTTACGGCATCATTCCGGACCGAAGCGATTGATCCGGGTGAGAGCAGGATGATCACTGTCATTCCTAAATTGGCTCTTCAAAAGGGTGATTATAACGAAGCTCTTGAACTGATCACAGATCAGGACGTCACAGTCAGCATCGATATATTTTTATCGGTTGGATTCTTTTTAATGGGTGATGTAAGCGCCTCTTCGTTAAATTCGAACGAGGAATATGTTCTTATCGATAATGCAACGATCGTAGTATCAAAAGATGATAATGCCTCATGTAAAGGTATAGTTTGCGATGAATCAAATGCGTATAGTTTGTCGATCATTGGAGCCGAAACAGGAAAGCTTACGGTTTACGGAAAGATATTGATCGACGGCGATATCGATATAAGCGGAGGCGATATCAAGGTGGTATCACAGGATGATTACGCCCTGTATTCGTCCAATGGAAATATAAACGTAAAATCAGGAAAACTCTATGCATCTGCGGCTACACGGGAGGCACTTTATGCTAATAAAGGTGTGATCATCGTTTCCGAGGAGCTTAATATGATGCAGCCCTCGACCGGCGATATTGTAGCGATAGACCAAAGGAGTGGCGAAACCTTCAGGAAGCCCATCAATGCTTCGGGAGAGATTGTTAAGGATATTCTTATCTCAAATGAGAATCCGATGATCGATCTTACCGCCGATACAACGAAAGCTGATTTTGGAAATGTGCCCAAATATGCTGAAAATATCGGAAAGAGCACGATCCTGCTTACCAACGCCGGTAACAGATCCGTTCATATTTCGGATGTAGATGTTTCTTCTAATTTCTTTACGCATAATCTTTCTGAAAATGCGTCGATCAAGCCGGGAGAAACACTTGAGCTTAGTATTGAAATAAAAAAGGATGTATCTAATGTTCCGGGCGAGTATAACGGAGCGATTGAAATAAGGACAGAAGAAAATGCCTCCCTGTGTATAAAGGTAAGTCTTGTTGTTCTTCCTCACGAAGTCGGCCTTCGGATTGATTCGGATACGGAGTTTGTATATACCGGTGAAGAGATCAAGCCGGATATAAAAGTTTATTATGACGGAAATGAAATTTCTGCAGATGACTATACCGTCTCATATGAGAACAATATAAATGCCTGCAGAAGCGATGTTTTCGGATCTGACCTGTCAGCGCCTGTCATAAAGGTAGTCGGTAAGGGTAAGTTTTCAGGAAGTGCCGAAAGAAAATTCACTATACTTCCTATAGATATTTCCGGAGCGGAAATTGACGATCTGTCAGTAGTATATGACGGAGAGGTTCACAAAGGAAAACCTGAGGTGTACTTTGTTCTTTCGGATAAGAAAGTCAGATTGGCCGAGGACACGGACTATACGCTTTCATATTCAGAGGATCCCAGGGAACCCGGCGAATATACCATTACCTTAGCCGGAAAGGGCAATTATTTTGGCTCCGTAACCTGTAAAGAGACAATAAGCGAATTAGCCTGCAAGGTATCACTTGACGCAACCGGAGGTTCGGTATCCGAAAACTCCGTAGATGTTGTTTATGCAAGAACATATGGAACCTTGCCTTCAGCACAGAAGGATGGATATCAGTTCCTAGGATGGTTCACTTCATCAGAAGACGGAGACGAGGTAAATTCCGATACGAAAGTGACCAAAATGGAGGATCATACGCTTTACGCACACTATATGATCCTTCGCGGATATGAACTTTCTTCCGACAGAATCGATCTTGGAATGGTCGAACCCGGATATACGGATACGGTTTCTAAGAGTATTACGATAACAAATACAGGATATTTAAGCCTGGCGTTCACGGATGTGATCAGTGAGCATTATGATGTATCCTATAATACTGCGCCAGTTAAGACCGGTGAAAGCAACGTGATAACTGTAAGTGCAAAGCAAGGTTTTAACTACGGAGATTATTCGGATAACGTAACTCTTAAAACCGGCAGTGGTATGGAGATTGTCATTCCCGTTTCTTTCTCGGTGGTCAATCTGGGCTTATGGATAGAAGAGATCGGCGAATACGACTACAGCGGTGCGGCTATAAAGCCGGAAATACATGTTTATTACATGGGTAAGCGTCTTTCTTCTTCCGACTATACGGTTTCATATAAAAACAACAAAAATGCCGGTAATCCAACGTCGGTAAACTCAAAGGGCAAGAGCATAGCGCCCTCGGTTACCGTAAAAGGAAAGGGTAATTATATCGGAACGGCGACACGAACATTTACGATTAATCCCCTGGATATTTCCGGAGCAGAGATAATTGATGCATATAGTTCGTACAACGGAAGTGTCAGAAAAGGAAAGCCCGAAATCTATTACGAGCTTTCCGGAAAGAGGACCAAACTGAAGGAAGGAAAGGATTATTCCCTTTCCTATGAAGAGGATGCCATCGCTCCCGGAAGTTATAAGATCACTGTTACGGGAATGGGCAACTACAAATCGCAGACGACCTGCCTTAATGTCGTCACGGATTCTTCCGCAAAGCTTATCTCAAACGTGAAGGTATCAAAGATACCGGATCAGACGTATTCGGGTAAAAAGATAATTCTTGCGGGGACACCATCGGAAGATGAGACGTTAGCCGTTAATAACGGGAAAGATTACACTCTTGTCATTAAGGAGAAGGGCAGCAGCGGAAAGGTCCTTGTATACGGCAAGGATTATAAGCTTTCTTATGATAACAACCTGCTTGCCGGAACAGCCGAAGTTCTGATAGAAGGAATCGGAGAATATAAAGGAACCCTCAGAAAGACCTTTAAGATCAATGCCGTTTCCGTTTCAAAGAACGTTACGGTGACGAATCTTGAGAAGAGTAAGGGATCCTTTGATGTCTCGTATTCAGATTTCTATAATGCAGAAACAAAAACCTTTGAATATACGGGATACGCGTACGAACCCGCTGGGCCCAAAACGGGATCCGATAATTACGGAATCGACCTTTATTATACAAAGGGAGGCATTTCGACACTTCTTAAAAAGGGTACGGATTATGTTGTTTCTTATAAAAACAACGTATCTCCCGGTAAAGCAAAGGTAACCTTTACCGGAATCGGCGGATATAAGGGAAGCTTCAGCAAGACCTTTAAGATTGCCGCATATGATATAGCGGGAGATAAGGTTTCGCTTATAAACTATACCGGCACTTCGCTTTATGCAAAAGGCGGGGCGAAGCCTTTCATAAAGCTTACCTATACGGATCCTGACGGGGACGAGACAGTCCTTTCCGAAGGAAAAGATTATACGGTTAAACACAGCAACAATACAAAACTGACCGCAGGCGAAAATGTCGCAAAAGCAACGATCAAAGGAAAGGGAAACTTTAAGGGAACGATCGAAAAGACCTTTACGATAAGCGGCAAGGCGCTTTCGGACCCCTCGGTAATACTTTCTGTCAGCGATGTTTTGTATAAGGATAAGGCAGGAATCTGTAAGACAACAGTCAAACTTACGGATCTTGATTCGGGAAAAGCACTTAAAGTAAAGACCGATTATGAGAAAACCTTTGTTTATACTTATAAGAACGACACGATCGTAAAGGATAAGACGACCGGAGAAAATGTCACAAGAGCGGAAGGCTCGGTGGTTGAAGCAACAGACATCATTCCAACAGGCACAACGATCCTTGTGACCGTTACCGGAAAAGGAAATTACAGCGGAACCGCAACCGGCGAATTCAGATTCGTTGAAAGGCTTATATCCGGGGCAAAGGTAACGATAAACGCACAGACCTATCTTGGCGGAAAGCCCGTGACCATCGGAAGCGAAGACATAGTCGTTAAATTCGGAAAGAACGGAGAGCCGCTCATTCACGGCGTTGACTATGTGATCGTAGAAGACAGTTACAAGAACAACGTTAAGAAGGGCAAGGCAAGCGTTACGATAAAAGGCATATCCGACCGGTGTGGCGGCACAAAGACTGTCAAGTTTGACATAAAAGCAAAGAAAATAGAGTAAAAATATACACCCTCCTCACAGAATGATGTGGGGAGGGTGCTGCATTATTTCCATTTATGCTCGTCCACTCTTACTGCACTCACAGTAAACCTGTTGTCAGGGTTTTCATAAGTGCAGGTAGACAGCGTAACTATGTGCGTATCATTTTCTACATTAAGCTCTGCATCGATATAGCTTCCGGCGATTATTTCATTCTTTACGAATTCCTTAAAATCATCATCCACATAATGCCATATCGTATAGATCCCTCCGGTCAGAACTTCCACTTCTTTATATGAGAAGATCTCATAACGGTAAGCCGCTTCTTTGGTGATAAGCTGGAAATACCGATGGCCTTCATAATAACCTTCCTCGTTCCTGTATAATTTTAAATTTCCGAACATGGAAAGATTACGCATGTTGTGGCCGTAGATCAGAGTGTGGGCATCGGAGAGCGAAGGGTCGTTATGACCGTCAATGTAGATTGAGCCCGCGACATCCTTTTCACCAAGATAGTTTCTTCTAAGGTAATGATCATCACCGGAAAAAAGAAGGGGGTAGCTTATGCTTTCCTCATTTTCAAAGTAGATCCATCCCACAATATCGGTATTCTGTTCACTCAGCGCTTCCAAATCCACGTCGATGCTAAGATACCATGCGTCAGGTTCATTTGTGGTCTCGTCTGTTACAAGGGGAAGCTTTACATCATCCGAAGATGATATGTCATTTAAGGACAGATCCTTTGCAGTTAATTCTGCAGACTTGCTGACGGTGAAGAGCTCCTGCGTTTTTGATACATCCATAAGCTGTATAGCACTTCTATGCCGTATCCTTATGATGCTGATCACGGAGAACAACGCTATTATTGCAAGTGCCGCAGAGACTACGCAGTAAAAGGTTCTTTGCCGGTTTGATAATATGCAGTTTTTTGCTTTTAAGATAATATTTTTGATATTGTTTAAATTCATATGCATATATCAAAAATCCCTTCTGGCAACGAAATATTAACATGATACATCTTACAATTGTGTTAATTTTCATTTAATAGGGGGGGGGTAAAGTGCTAGCTGTTAGAATACGCCGAAGGGAGACATGATAATGAAATTGAAGAAGAAACAATTATTCGCTGCTTTTCTCAGCCTCGCTCTTGTGATCGGGCTGATGCCGGGTATGAGCATGAAAGCTTATGCAGGTGACTATGCTCATTTTCAACCTGAGGTCGGAGATGTGACATTACATGACGACAATAGCAGCGTTGCATCGATAACAGTAAAGTGGCAATGGCCATATGGTACCGGTTCTAACGCAGTAGTAGTAACCAAAGCACCTATTTACCGTGGCTCGAGCGAATATGTATCCTACTATGGGTCATCCAGCTACTCTTATGAGGACAGCCTTAAGAACATAGATTGGGAAACAGCCGGAAATAAGGACAGCACTATGAGTAATGTCCTTGATAAAATGGATTTTGTCAGTGTTAACGGCAGTGATTCCAGTCCTTATAAAGGTTCTTATACATTTGAGTTTACAAAAGGTCAGGTTCCGAAAGATACGGATAACAGGCTGTATTTCTATTTGTGGACAACTACAGGGGGAAAGTATTACCCTGATTTTCAGCTCGCCATGCTCGATATGAAGGATAAAAAGGTCTATTATGGTCAGGAAGAAACTCTTGACAGTAATGGCAATGTTATATGGACACAGGTAAAATTCGCCACCCGATTCAAGGCGGCTGAAAATCTTGTTTATTCCGGCAATGCACAGAATCTCGTAACTCCTTCTCCCGCAACGGCGGATGGAGTAACGGTTAAATATGCCATAACCGGTACTGATGTGACAACCGCACCTTCCGATGACAGCGAGCTTTGGAAGGACTCATCTGCCCAGACGAATGCGGGAACCTACAGAGTCTGGTATAAAACAATCGTTACAGAGGCAGCCGATTATAAGGCTTCTTCGGGTGCTTATTTAGATGTAACAATTTCGCAGGCAGACAATCCGGCAACAGTTACCGGCACAGCGAATGTTATGGTGGGCGGAAATAACGTCGATCTGAAAAATAATGTTTCCCTTAATGAGGCAACAGGGGTAGTCAGCTATGAAATAAGCGGCGAGACAAACGGCTGCTCGCTGAATGGAAGCGTTCTGACTTCAGGCTCCGATATGGGTACTGTGACAGTAAATGTCACCGTAGCGCAGGATACCAATTATAAAGCCCTTGCCGCTACGCCAATCACAGTGACGATCACTGACAAAGAAACGGCCGTACCTGCCACCGTCAAGGCTAACGACCGCACCTACGACGGCACTGCGAAGCCTTTGGTGACTGTTGATAATTCAACACTTAATGGCGGAACAATGCAGTATGTGATCGGTAAGGATGCAAAAAATGCTCCGGAACCCGGCTGGAGTACAGCAATTCCCCAAGCCACCGATGCCGGAACCTACTATGTATGGTATAAAGCAGTGGGTGATTCCACTCATTGGGACAGCGCGGAAGCATGTGTAAAGGTTGTTATAAGTGAGGCGGCAAGTACACCCGCAGATGACAATACGGACAAAAAAGAAACAAACAGCGTGGTAACGACCGCTCCAAAGACGGGAGATGCAGATAACGCAGGCATCTGGTATTTCCTGCTGTTTGTTTCCGTCGGAGGACTTGGATGTATCAGCTTCCTTAGGAAAAGAGTGTTAAAGAACGAGCAGTAATGAAACAATAGGTTTTAAAACATATAAATGGCCGTGTCGAATGACACGGCCATCTTACTTTTGGCAAAATTGCACTTCAAGCGATTGTAAAAGTGAGATGAACATGGTAATATTATTCATAAATAATACATTTGTATTACACGAACTATTGCCAAAATGAGGTGGAAATTTGAATAGATCGGATAAATTAGTTATCGAACAACAAAAGTATACTGGTGAGACAGCGGTTGTTTCTATGAGAATGCCCAAAGATATGCTGGCGGATCTTGATAAGGTCGCGGCAGAAACCGGAAGAACCAGAAATGATATTCTGATGCTTAGTATTAGTTTTGCACTTGAACGCATGGAAATTGAAAAAAAGTAAGAGGGGCGTTTTTGATGAGTAAATATGTATGGTGTGAAGACACCGGAGCCGGATATGAATTTTGGCTCAAAATATTTGAAACATTAGATAAAGATATAATTGTCCGGTAAAAACAAAAAGAACTAAATTCCTTGCGGCACGTGAAATATTTTTACGAATGGTTGCCGAAGGTATTAGTCCCGAGGAATAAGAACGCTTTTTTGAGTTGACAAAGTATGATGTTACGAAGAACTCGGAACAGCTAGCGTCTTTGCTGATAAAAGATATAACAAAAAATACCGGATTTGCCACTACGAAGAGCAAACTGGGGGAATGTTTTGTGGAGGACTGCTGTACTTGGACAAAACGACAGGCTGATGATATTTGCGGATTGGATGGAGAACACCTGAATTCTGAGACGAAGAGAAAAACAATTGTAATGCATTCTGCACTTCAAAATTCACTTAGTGAGGTGGGACTTTTATGATTACAGTATACAAAATAAAGACAATACCCAAAGATATGGATCTTATTAAACTGAATGATGTTTTTTTTAATAAGTATACAGTCGAGAAACTGGATAAAAAAGCTGAAGAAATAATTAAAAAAATAGATCAGTCACAGCTGGTGAATAAATACACCATAAAGTCACGTTTTGATGGCGGAATCTTGAATATTGATAAGCTTTCTACAGGATGCAAGACAGTCCTCAACATTATTTATAATACTGACAAGGTTTTTGATATCAGAGAATGCGGAGAAAATGCATTAGATGTGATCTATACCCTTGAAGAGGGGAATATTACCTGTGATTATCCGCTCATTTCTTTTGAAATGACAAAAGTAATTGCGGTGGGTAAAAAAAGCAATCTTGAATTTGATTCTTACGATGCTTTAAAGGAGTGGTGGTCAGATGAAGATTAAACCGGTGATTACAGATAAAATAGTTACAAGACATACATCATATCAAGTGGATTTTGACCTGACACAGAATATAACATTTATTGTCGGGGATTCCGGGGTCGGAAAGTCTGCTGTTTTCTCATTTCTTCAGGAATTATCAGCAGAAGATAAAAGAATAAAGTGTTTTAATTATCTTGATCAGAACAAAGGATACAAAAATTCTCTGAAAAAAGCTAAAGAAAAACTGTTTGTTATTGATAATGCTGACATTCTTTTGGACGATTCATTGAGACAATACATCGCCGGAGATATGAACAACCAGTATATTATTATTGGCAGAAATCCCAGCAGCCTTTTGCTGCAGCAAGATGAAATTTTTGAACTCGCTAACGAGAAAAATGGGGGAAGGGTACTATTTAGGTTGAAGAAAGCGTTGTAAGTGTTCTTGTTAATCTTTTTAAGGATATCGAAATGCAATAAAAAATGAAGGAACGGGGACATCCCGTTCCTTCGTTGCTTTTTATTTAAAGTACCTGTTAAGTAATCCTTCAAGTGCCTTGCCGTGTCTTGCCTCGTCACGGGCCATTTCGTGAACCGTATCGTGGATGGCGTCAAGGTTGTTCTTCTTGGCACATGCTGCAAGATCGAACTTGCCCTGGGTTGCGCCGTATTCGCAGTCAACTCTCCATGCAAGGTTGTCCTTGGTGGAAGAGGTCATCTTGGGCTCAAGCTCGGAGCCTAAAAGCTCTGCAAACTTGGCTGCGTGCTCAGCCTCTTCGTAAGCTGCCTTCTCCCAGTAAAGACCGATCTCGGGATAACCCTCTCTGTGAGCGATACGTGCCATGCAAAGGTACATACCAACTTCCGAGCACTCGCCGTTAAAGTTAGCCTTTAACTGTTCGAAAATAAACTTCTTATCTTCATCCGTGATATCGGGGTTGTTCTTAACCGTCTTTGCGTAAATGCCGAACTCGTGCTCGGCAGCGAGCTTCATCTCGCCCTCAACCAGCTTGAACTTGTCCCCTGATACGTGACATACGGGACATTCTGCGGGGGGATTGTCACCCTCGTGAACATAACCGCAGACAGGACATACATACTTTGCCATATAAAATACCCTCCTTCATTGTTTGTGGTTTTTTGCTGATTTCGATTATATCATTTCTTTAAAACAAATTGTTAACAAATCCCGCAAAAACAACGAGTTTATAGTTATTTTATTTTTATATCCCGTTATTTTTATTATTCTTTTTAAAAGGTGTGTTAAAATAGCACCATGGTGAGGGAAAAACAATGAAACTTAAGACCAGACTGTACGTCACATTTTTATGCATAGCGGCTTTGCCCATCGTTTTGTTTATCCTGGCTTTCATCATCGTGGGAACGGTAATGATAAAGCTGGAGCAGACAGGCGCGGATTCCCTTATGGAGCTGGTTCCGGGAAGACTGATGTTTTCCCTGTCGATCTGTATAATCATCATAATGGTGCTCATCGCCATGTCACTGACAAGGTGGATTGCCAAGGGAGTTTTCTATCCCATCAATGAAATGAGCATCGGTATGAAGCAGATCGCAGAAGGTAATTTCGAATACAGACTCGCCCCCGAAAATGTGGACGGCGATATGAAGGAGCTGTACGAAAATTTCGAAGAGATGCGCCAGCGTCTTAAGGAAAACTGCGAAGGCAGCATCGAAAACGAGGAGAAGAACCGGGAGCTCATAACCAATATCTCCCATGACCTGAAGACCCCCATCACGGCTATCAAGGGTTATGTGGAGGGTATCATGGACGGTGTTGCGGACACGCCCGAGAAAATGGACAAATACATCCGTACCATTTACAACAAGGCAAACGACATGGACAGGCTCATAAACGAGCTGACTCTTTATTCCAGGATCGATAACAACCGTATTCCCTACACGTTTTTAAGAATAAACATTTCCGATTATTTTAACGACTGTATCGAAGACATAGGTGTGGAGCTTGAATCCAAGGGAATCGAACTTAACTATTCCAATTTCGTTCCCGCAGACACCAGGATCATTGCAGATCCCGAGCAGCTTAAGCGTGTGATAAACAATATAATCTCCAACTCCGTGAAATACATGGACAAGGAAAAAGAAAAAAGTACCATTGACATCCGTCTTCTGGATGAAGCCGACGCAGTGAAGGTCGAGATCGAGGATAACGGCCGGGGCATTCCCGCCAAGGATCTTCCGAACATCTTCGACAGATTCTTCCGAAGCGACAGTTCAAGAAATTCCAGTAAAGGCGGAAGCGGCATAGGGCTTTCCATCGTTAAGAAGATCATTGAAGATCACGGCGGTTACATATACGCCACAAGCAAAGAAGGCGAAGGAACCTGTATGCACTTTGTTTTAAGAAAGTATGAGGATAACGCAAATGAGTAAGATTTTGATCATTGAAGATGAAGATGCCATTGCTGATCTTGAGAAGGATTATCTTGAGTTAAGCGGATTTGAAGTTGATACCTGCCCGGACGGACTTGCGGGAGAAAAGAAGGCTCTTGAGGGAAATTACGACCTTATTGTTCTTGACCTGATGCTTCCCGGTAAGGACGGTTTTGATGTCTGCAAATCCATCAGAGAAACAAAGAACGTGCCGATCCTTATGGTATCCGCAAAGAAGGACGATATCGACAAGATCAGAGGTCTCGGTCTTGGCGCCGACGATTACATGACGAAGCCCTTCAGCCCCAGCGAGCTTGTGGCCCGTGTTAAGGCCCATCTTGCAAGGTACGAGCGCCTTGTAAATACAAATGCGAAGCCCGAAAACAAGATGATCGAGATACGTGGGCTTAAGATCGACAAGACCGCACGCCGCGTATGGATCGACGGTGAGGAGAAGCCCTTTACCACAAAGGAATTCGACCTTCTTACCTTCCTCGCGGAAAATCCCAACCATGTATTCACGAAGGACGAACTCTTCCGTAAGATCTGGGATATGGAATCCATAGGCGATATCGCCACGGTTACGGTCCATATCAAGAAGATCCGCGAGAAGATCGAAGTGGATTCGTCTAACCCTCAATATATCGAGACTATTTGGGGGGTAGGTTATCGCTTTAAAATGTAGTGCACTATGAATATCATTTTTGAAGACAAAGATCTCCTGGTTGTGGAAAAGCCCGCGGGAATTGCGACACAAAGTGCAAAAGTCGGCGAGGCGGACCTGGAGACGGAACTTAAAAAGTACAGAAAGCAAAAAGGAGAGGTCCCCGAGATCTACGTGATCCATCGTCTGGATCAGCCGGTGGCGGGAATCCTTGTTTTTGCAAAAACAAAGGAAGCGGCAGCGGCATTGACGGCGCAGCTTACCAAGGAAGCATTTTCAAAGACCTACGAGGCGGTGGTCCTTAAGCCCGCGGATTTTGCGGAGCAGGGAAAACTTACGGATCATCTTGTCAAAGAGAAGAAGGGAAATACTTCCCGTGTTGCGGCTTCACCGAAAGAAGCGGGTGCAAAGGAAGCAAGGCTTTCTTATGAAACCATGACGCAGGATGAAAGGACTGCCACTCTCAGAGTTCATCTTGAGACCGGACGTCACCACCAGATAAGGCTCCAGCTTTCCAATGCCGGAATGCCCATCCTGGGAGATCAAAAATACGGCTCCCCGGAAAGCATCGCATTCTCCAAAGAGCAGGGAATACGTTTTGTTTCCTTGAGAGCCGCAGAATTAAGCTTTATCCACCCGAAGACCGGGGAAGAAATGGTTTTTAAACTGTGATCAGGTTCGGTCACGATCTTCTTTCTTTACACCGAAGGTCACGGACTTTCCGTTACGATAGGACATCTGGAGCTGTTTCGGCGAGATTCCGATCTGCTTCGAGAAGGTTCTGGAAAAATTTGAATAATTGTTAAATCCCGACATGAAGCACGCGTCGCTTGGCGTATAGCCTTCACGAAGGAGTCTGCAGGACAGGGCGAGTCTTTTGGCGATTATATATTGCTGAAGTGACAGCCCTGATATTTTTTTTACGCTTCTGGAAATGTAGGTACCGTTGTGATGGATCTCCTTTTCCAGGGAAGTCAGGGAAAGTTCCTCGGTGAGATGCTTCTCTATATATTCGAAAGTTTTGCTTACGATCGGAGGAAGAATGTTTGGACAGTGGATCATGGGATCGTCCGAATACTTTTCCGTAAGCTTTACCATTATGAGCTTTAAATACGCATCCGTCAGGATCTCGGATCCCGGTGCGGCTGTGTTGACACTTTTCTGCAATTCCCGTGCATATCCTATCACTTCTTCAAGCTCGTCCTCTTCAAGATGAACTGTGGGAAGAAGGGTCTCATCGTCGATCTCAAAACATGTGCGCAGATCCATTTTGGAAGAAGAAGCAGCCTTTAACACATCGTCGTTTACATTGATAACGATACGGTCATACTTTTCGGGCGTAAAAAGGTCCGCAGTATGAAAAATGTACTGGGAAATGAAGCACACATCTCCTCTTTTCATCATGTGACCCGTATATTCGGTATACAGACGTATCTCACCCCCAAGAAGGATCAGGATCTCGTGGCAGTCGTGATTATGCATATCATCCGAATAGTCAAAGGGCGCATCCTTTGACTTGATCTCACACTGTACATCGCCGTTTATGGCGCTGTATTTCTTAAACCCCTTACAACTCATGATAATTCCCTCCAAATAAAGAAAACACCTCTCTAGTACAAAGGTAATCCGCCTCTTTGCAAAGGTCAATATGAAAACATTGCGTAATCTGACTCAAACATGACTCAAACAACATCAATAATACACTGAAAAGCGAAAATATCCCTGAAATCATGACAAAAACACCAATTTATGAAGTCATTTGGCGCAAAGAAAAGAGCAAAACAGTGTAAGAGATGACGGATTTTGAATGTTATATTTCAGTTATAAAGCAAGGGAGGTATCGGAGGGTGAAAAAGACAGCCGTAAAGGTTTGGAACTATAAGTGGGTATATCTGATGCTGGTGCCCGTAATGGCGTATTACATTGTTTTCAAATACATCCCCATGTACGGAATAACCATAGCATTCAAGAATTACAACGTATTCAAAGGAATATCGGACAGTCCCTGGGTGGGACTGGAAGTATTTCAGAAGATCTTTAAGAGCAAAAATTTCTGGCACGCCATAAGGAACACTCTGGTACTCAACCTGACCACGCTGTTTGTGAGTTTTCCTTTGACGATCATCGTTTCCCTGATGCTAAACGAAGTCAGATCCAACAGATTCAAAAGGGTAACACAGTCGGTACTGTACCTTCCCCACTTCATTTCATGGGTGGTAGTTGCCGGTATCGCAAACAACCTCTTTTTAAGCTCGGGAACGATAAACCGCATCATCGTAAATTTCGGCGGAGAAACCATTCCCTTCATGAGCAGCAACGGCTGGTGGATAGTCACCTACGTTATCTGTAATGTCTGGAAGGAGATCGGATGGGGAACCATCATTTATCTGGCGGCACTTACGGGAGTGGATGAGTCTTTATACGAAGCGGCTTATCTCGACGGAGCTTCCAAATTCCAGAGGCTTATCTACATAACCCTTCCAAGTATCAAATCCGTTATTGTTACGATGCTGATCCTGCAGATCTCAAAGATGATGAGTATCGGACTTGATGCCCCTCTTCTTATCGGTAACGACAAGGTAAGGGAAGTTGCGGAGGTTATCAGTACATACACTTACCGCATAGGTATCGAAAGGGCCAAGTACAGCGATTCGACAGCCATCGGCCTGTTCCAGTCTGTCATCAACATCATCATTCTGATCGCCGCCGACAGATTTGCGAAAGCCATAGGCGAGGAAGGTATCATCTAGGAGGTTATGGGTATGAAGAAAAACAAAATGACCGCGGGGCGTTTCATAAACGGTGCCCTGATCGCAATACTTGCGTTCATCTGCCTTTATCCGTTCTTAAACGTGCTGGCATATTCGGTGAGCGGATATAATGCGGTGCTTTCGGGAAGGGTAACCTTTTACCCCATAGATTTCAACATTGAAGCATATAAACAGATCCTGGGAAAGACCCAGATCTGGCAGGCCATGCGGGCAACGCTTCTTGTAACCTTTGCGGGAACGGGATTAAGCCTTGTTCTTACCATACTTGCGGCATTTGCCCTTTCGAGAAAGGATCTGCCGGGAAGAAAATTCTTTACTTCGCTCATTCTTTTTACAATGTATTTCAGCGGAGGAATGATCCCAACCTTTCTGGTAGTTAAGTGGGTACATCTTTTTGATACACTGCCCGCACTTTTTATCCCCCAGGCGATAAATGTATTTAACTTTATCGTAATGAGGACATTTTTCAGGAACATCCCCGAAAGCCTTGAGGAGGCGGCGAGAATAGACGGAGCTTCTTATATGAAGGTGCTGATAAAGATGATCCTTCCCCTTTCGGTTCCGATCATTGCCACCATCGGCCTGTTCTACGCCGTAAATTACTGGAATACATACTTCGATGCACTGCTGTACATACAGAAACCTCAGTATTACACTTTGCAGCTAAGGCTTAAAGGTCTTCTTTTCGGAGAGGACTTAAACAACTCAAACGCCAACCTTGAGGGTATAGGAACTCAGGTAATGACACAGTCCTTAAAGATGGCAACGGTAGCGGTTTCAACCATTCCCATCCTTGTAGTCTATCCCTGGCTTCAGAAGTACTTTGTTAAGGGCGTTATGATCGGCTCGGTAAAGGGCTGATCCGTAAATCAGTTATCGATCAATAAGCGCGCATTGATGGATATAGACAGTTTTATTCTTAACACATGACAATGGAGGAAAAAGCATGAAAAAGAGAGTATTGGCGAGTGTTCTGGCAGTGATCCTTGTACTGTCGTCATTCACGGGTTGCGGAAAGGGTGAAGGAACGACTTCAGCCTCTGACGCAGGAACAAAAACGGAAACTTCTTCTACGGAAAACAAGAAAACAGAGACATCCGAAGAGGCTTCCACGGCAAGCAAATATCAGACAACATATGGTTCCAAGAAATTTGATAATGTGACCATCAAGGTTGAGTTGTTTGACAGAAGTAACGCACCCGACGGTTCCACCATCACCGACAATAAGTGGACGAAGTATTGTCAGGAAGCAATGGCTGAGGTCGGTATCAATGTTGAGTATATTCCCGTTCCCAGATGGGACGAGGTTGAAAAGATGCAGGCAATGGTAGCTTCACAGACAGCTCCCGACCTGACACTTACATACACATACGCTTATGCCGAGGATTATTTCAATCAGGGCGGAACATGGGATCTTTCCGAGTTCATCGACGGCGAAGATCAGGCCCGCAACATCAAGGCATATATCGGCGAGGACGTTCTTGATATCGGAAGAAACGGAAACGGAAACCTCTACGGTATCGTTGCAAAGAGAGCTACCACCGCAAAGAGTAACCTCTTTATCCGTAAGGACTGGCTTGATAAGTTAGGTCTTGCCATCCCTACAAATCCCGATGAACTTTACAATGCCATCGACAAGATGGTCAACAACAACCCCGATGGCCTTACAGGCGTTACCGGTGCCGTTGTATGGAACAAGTGGAACTTAAAGCAGGTATTCTCAAAGATCGCAAACGATCCCATAGCAGTTAAGGTAAGCGGCGGCGGAGAAGACGTTATCCAGGATTACTACGATCCCGGTATGTACGACTTCTATCAGTTCATGAACAAGCTTTACAACGCAGGTCTTTTACATCCCGAGTATTACAGCCTTGCGGAAGATGATTTCAAGAGCCTTATCGTTACAGGTAACCTTGCATTCACCGAGTACAGCGTAAACGGTAACGTTGACGTACTCCGCGGATCTCTTTTAAAGACATTAAAGGAAAATGTTCCGGACGCAGACTTTGTATCCATTCCTCAGTTCGCAAACGTAAATGACGGTAATGTATATTCAGGCGCATACGGTGCAGGCGGACTTATCGCATTCTGCCCCAAGACCGCAAGCGAAGAAGTTGTTGAAGCATGTATGACATATCTTGACTGGATGTGCACCGATAAGGGCGGTTTCGTTCTTTATCATGGTTTCGAAGGCGAGCACTATGATATGATAGACGGTGTACCGGTAGTTAAGGATGCAGAGTACAACTCAAAGGATAAGGACTGGATCAGAACCGATATCTTCCTTGTAGGTAACCAGGGTTATTTCTTCTCGGTTGACGACTTCAACAAGTGTACCGCAAAAGAAGCTCCAGGATTTGAAAGCTATGTTATCCAGAACTACGAGTATGCTCTCGCCGGAACCATCAACCACGATACTTCCTATACATCACCTTCAACACCCGATCTTATCACGGACTTAAACATTGCAAGGGACGATTATCAGACAAAGATGATCACCTGCAAGCCCGGCGAGTTTGACGATGTATACAACGAGTACATGGATGAGTTAAGAGAAGTGGGTATCGACACCATCATCGCTGAAAGAGAAGCTTATTACGGAAAGTAAGAACATGAACAACAAAGACGGTATGAATTACGCACCGAAGGGAAAACCCGCCCCGGTAGTCAAGCCCGGAGAATTTGTGATCGCGGCCATCGCGCTGGATCACGGCCACATATACGGAATGTGCAACGGACTTATAGAGGCGGGTGCTACCTTAAAGTGGGTGTACGACAAAGACATAAAGAAGGCCGAGGCCTTTAAGAGAACCTATCCTCAGGTCACCATCGCAGAGAGCGAGGAGGAGATCTATAACGATCCCGAGGTTAAGCTGGTATGCGGAGCGGCAGAAACCTGGAAGCGCTGCGAACTGGGCGTAAGGGCGATGAAGCACGGCAAGGATTATTTTACCGACAAGGCGCCCCTTACAAGCCTTGAGCAGCTGGCGCTGGCAAAGAAGACTGTGGCTGAGACCGGAAGAAAGTACATGGTCTATTACAGCGAGCGTATCCATGTGGAGTCCGCGGTTTTTGCGGGACAGCTCATAGAGCAGGGTGCCATCGGTACCCCCATCCATATCGACGGATTCGGTCCCCACAGGATAGGAGATCCCAAAGGCCGCCCCGACTGGTTTTATGAAAAAGAAAAATACGGCGGTATCTTATGCGATATCGGAAGCCATCAGATCGAGCAGTTCTTATTCTACTGTAACGTCAAAGATGCACAGGTTGCTTATTCGGAAGTGGGCAATTACAACCATCCCGAATATCCGGAGCTGGAGGATCTCGGCGATGCGGTTCTGGTAGGCGACAACGGAGCCACCCAGCATTTCAGGGTGGACTGGTTCACACCCGACGGACTCTCAACCTGGGGAGACGGACGTACCTTTATCATAGGTACGGAAGGGTACATTGAGCTGAGAAAATACGTGAATGTGGGTACAAATGACGGAACTTCCGATCATGTATTCCTTGTCAATAAAGACGGGGAGCAGCATTTTGAAGTAAACGGCAAAGTCGGATATCCTTTCTTCGGACAGCTTATCCTTGACTGTATCAACAGGACCGAAAACGCAATGACTCAGGAACATGCCTTTAAAGCGGCGCAGCTTTGCGTTGAAGCAGAAATGAAGGCAAAGAAAGTAAAATAAATAACAAAGGCGGAGGAAACACATGATAAACGTAGCGATCGTCGGTACGGGCGGAATTTCCAATCTCCATATACAGGGACTTTTGGAATTAAAGGACAGATGCAGGATTGTTGCTCTGTGCGATATCTATCCCGAAAAAGCCGAAGCAATAAAGGAAAAATACAATCTGGACAGTGAGGTCTTCAAAAGCCACACGGACATGCTCGCATCGGATGTTAAGATCGACGTTGTTCATGTGTGTACTCCTCCCTATGTTCATGCATCCATCAGCATAGACTGTATGAACAAAGGAAAGAACGTTCTCTGTGAGAAGCCCATGGCCGCAAGCCTTGAAGAATGCGACATGATGCTTGAAGCGGAGAAGAGAAACAACGTGACTCTGGGCGTGATCGCCCAGAACCGTTTTAGAAACGAAGTCTACAGACTTAAGAAGCTGGCGGATTCCGGCCTTGTGGGAAAGATCTGCCTTGCCAGGATAAATTCCGAATGGTGGAGAGGCCATTCTTATTACGATCTCTGGTGGAGAGGCACCTGGGAAAAAGAAGGCGGCGGATGCACCTTAAATCATGCGGTTCACCATATCGACATGCTTAACTGGATAGAAGGCCGTTCCCCTGTGGAGGCAACGGCGGTACTTGCCAATGTAATGCATGACAATGCCGAGGTTGAGGACTTGTCCCTTTCATGCTTGAAGTATGAGGACGGAACCGTTGCGGAGGTTCTTGCTTCCGTTGTAAGCCACGGCGAGGAACAGGGTATCGTACTTCAGTGTGCCGATGCAAAGATCTCAATGCCATGGGATGTGAAGGCCGAGATCCCTATGGAGAACGGTTTCCCCGAGGCTGAAAAGAACGAAGAACTCATTAAGAAATTAAAGGATTATTGGGATTCGATACCGGAGCTTAAATATGAAGGACATACGGGTGAGATCGACAATTATCTTACCGCTGTTGAAAAGGGTGAAAAGCCCATGATCACCGGTGTGGACGGAAGGCGTACCATAGAGCTTATCACCGCAATCTTTGCAGCGGGCTTTGAAAAAAGGACGATCTCCCTGCCCATCGATGAAAACTCAAAATACTATAAAGCAGAAGGAATACTTAATAACGCGGTGCATTTTTATGAAAAGAGTTCTTTTGTCGAGAATTTTACGGAACAGAAGATCACCGTGGGTAATTATAAGTAGGTACTGTCATGGATAAGATACGATACGGTGTCATCGGGATCGGAAATATGGGAAGTGCCCATGCGAACGCGCTGTATGAAGGCCGGATAGAAGGCGCTGTATTGTCTGCGGTGGCAGACGCCGATGAAAAACGTCTTTTGTGGGCAAAAGAAAGCTATAAAGGCGGAGTTTCTTTTTACACTGACTATAACAAACTCCTTTCTTCGGGAAGGGTCGATGCCGTTTTGATCGCAACTCCCCACTACGATCATCCGAAAATAGCGGTGCAGGCCTTTAAATGCGGCCTGCATGTGCTTACGGAGAAGCCTGCGGGGGTGGATGCGGGAAGCGTCCGGGTTATGAACGAAGAGGCAAAGATCAGCGGAAAATCCTTTGGTATAATGTTTAACCAGCGTACGGATCCGCTTTTTGAAACACTGAAATATTATGTTGGGATCGGACTTTTGGGCGAAATAAAGCGCTCTGTCTGGATCATAAACAACTGGTACAGGACACAGGCCTATTACGATTCCGCGGGCTGGCGTGCAAAATGGAGCACCGAAGGGGGCGGAGTATTATTGAACCAGTGTCCCCACAACCTGGATATCTGGCAGTGGACGGTGGGAATGCCCACGAAGATACGCGCTTTCTGCAGGGAAGGTCACTATCACAATATTTCCGTGGAAGATGATGTAACCATCTACACCGAATATGAAAACGGCGCTACCGGTGTTTTGATCACCTCAACGGGAGAATATCCCGGTACAAACCGTCTGGAAATATCGGGAACAATGGGAAAAGCGGTGGCGGAAGACGGAATGTTAAAGCTTTTTCTTCTTGACAATGACGAGCGAGAGATCTGCGAAAACTCCGGGGAAGCCTTTCCCGCGGACAGGGTTACACAGGTGACTCTGAAATTTAACGAAACGGAAGACGGACATATCCTGATACTTAAGAACTTTACAAGGCACCTTCTTTTCGGAGATGAGCTCATCGCTCCCGGAGAAGAGGGCATAAACAGCCTCAGGATAAGCAACGCGGCTTATATCTCTTCTCAAAAGAAGGAGACCGTAGATATTCCCGCGGACGAATCTCTTTTTATGGATCTTCTTAACGAAAAGATCGAAAAAGAAAACGAGAAAGGGAACACTGTAAATAAAGGATCCGCCGGATCCGAAAAAACCGGTGAATACAGCGACAGATGGAGCGTGCGCTGGTAAATACGGACAGGTTTATATCGTCTTTTCCTTGAAAATGTCATCGTATCGCATTATTCTGAATATGTATGAAAACAAATTTCAGGGGAATAAGGATATGAACTTACCGGCTTTAAAAAAACCTAAAAATCTGGGAGAATTGCTGGACCTTGCGGGCAACGTGCTCGCATGGTCCGTTATTATTGTCTTTTTTGTTGGGCTGCCCTTCTATTTTAAGGACGGTTATTCCCAGCTTGCGTCAAACAAATATCTTTTCTTTATGGGAGCGGCCAAATACACTGCCATCGTCATGGGCGTGTTCTTTTTGCTGAGGGTATGTCTCTGGGGCTTTACGATGCCGGAGATCAAAGCATATAAGAACATCATGTGGATGGACATCTTTGTTGTGGCTTTTGCGGTCGTTTCCCTTATTTCACATCTGTTTTCACCGTTTAAGACCAATACATTCGGAACAAATCAGTTAAATGACTGGTTCTATGAAGGTTCGTTATGGGGCACCAAGGGCTGGTTCATGGGCCTTATGACATTTCTGTGCTTTGTAATGCTGTATTTTGTTCTTTCAAGATGCCTTATATATCATGTTTCCGTATTTATAACGATAATGGTAGCACTTGTGATCATATGCCAGTGGGGAGTGCTGAACAGATACGGGATCGCCCCCATCGACATGAAATACGAATATGGCGATAAAAATTCGGTATTCATGGCATCCATCGGAAACATCAACTGGTTCTGCGGCTTTACCTCCGTTATTGTGCCCCTTATCTGGGGACTGTACCTGGGGGTAAAGAAGCTGTGGGAGAAGATCGTCCTGATGGCTGCGGCAACCGTGACCTTTACCATGATCATGCTGAACTCATCGGACAGCGGATATGTTGCTTTAGCGGTATCCATGGGGGTTCTGCTGGGTTTTGCCATGACGGACGCGAAGCTGTTCAGAGGCTTTCTGGAGATCGCCATCTCTCTTCTGACGGTTTGTTCCGTAATTCCCCTTACCGACCATATCGGACACAGAAACATAACCTCCGGACATGCGGAGCCACTTTTGGGACTTCCATCCTGTGTTCTTCTTCTTATAGTAATAGCGGTATATGTTATTGTTACATTAAAGAAGGATAAATATCCGACGGAAAAGATGAAGATCGTAAGAGCGGTATATGCGATCGCTGTCGGTGCGATTTTCGTGGCTTTTGTTCTTCTGATCGTCATCAATACACTGACGGGCAGGGCCCTTCCCATCATCGGAGACAGCGAAGTGTTCTTTTTCAATTCGGAATGGGCCAGCAAGCGTGGAGAGACCTGGTCCCTTGGAGTAAAGACCTTCTTCCATCTTCCTTTCGGACACAAACTTGTGGGTTCGGGACCCGATACCTTCTTCTATGAGATGATATCTTTTGAAGATCTTTCAGCAGAATGGAACGATTATTACGGAAACGCAAGGCTTACCAATGCGCATAACGAGATCATAACCCTTCTTGTAAATATCGGACTTCTTGGTACGGCGGCATTTATCGGTATCATGGTCACTTCCGTGAAAGCCTCCTTCAAGGCAGCGAAGGAGAACCCCGAATACATCTGTTTTGCACTTGCGGTAATATCCTATCTTGCAAACAATGTGTTCAGTTTCCAGCAGATCACGAACACACCCTTCATTTTTCTTGTTCTGGGAATCGAAGGCGCCGCACTTGTCCGTATTGACAAGAAGGAGGTTCGGTTGACAAAAAAAGAAGGAAAGAATACAATGCAAAAAGGCAAAAAATCGCGTAAATAGGCGAATTCAGAGAGGAAAAACAAAATGGCGGATCAAAACAACAAAAAACTTGTGGCCGAGATCACATCAATGGATGAGGATTTCACACAATGGTACACCGACGTCTGCATTAAGGCAGAGCTTATCGCATATTCACATATCAAGGGCTTCATGGTCATCAAACCCTACGGTTATGCGCTCTGGGAGAACATGCAGTCACTTCTTGACAAAAGATTCAAGGCAACGGGCGTTCAGAATGTATACATGCCCATGCTCATTCCCGAGAGTCTTCTTGCAAAGGAAGGAGAGCTGGTAAACGGATTTGCCCCCGAGGTTGCATGGGTAACCGCAGGCGGTGCAGAGCCCCTTACGGAAAGACTTGCCATCCGTCCCACATCAGAGACGGTATTTTCCGATTTTTATAAGGATGACGTTCATTCCTACAGAGATCTTCCGAGACTTTACAATCAGTGGTGTTCGGTAGTTCGCTGGGAGAAGGAAACCAGGCCTTTCCTTCGTTCAAGAGAGTTCCTCTGGCAGGAAGGTCACACCATCCACTCCACTAAGGAAGAGGCTGAAGAAAGGACACAGCAGATGCTTCAGGTCTATGCCGACTTCCTCGGTGAAGATATGTGTATCCCCACGATCAAGGGTCAGAAGACGGAAAAAGAAAAATTTGCGGGCGCAGATGCAACCTATACCGTTGAAGCACTTATGCATGACGGACGTGCCCTTCAGTCAGGTACTTCCCACTTCTTTGGACAGAAGTTCTCAAAAGCATACGATATAACCTTTACCGATAAGGACAACCAGCTTAAGTATGTATGGCAGACCTCCTGGGGTGTTACCACCCGTATGATCGGTGCCATGATCATGGTACACGGCGACAATTACGGTCTTTGCATACCTCCCAAGATCGCTCCGGTCCAGGTAAGGGTAATCCCCATTCAGCAGCGTAAGGAAGGCGTTCTTGAAGCTGCTCAGGGTATCACCGATGCACTTAAGAATGCGGGGGTTCGTGTTGAACTTGACGATTCCGATAAGGGACCGGGATTCAAGTTTGCCGAGCAGGAGATGCGCGGAATGCCTCTTCGTATCGAGATCGGACCCAAGGATCTTGAAGAGGGCAAATGTGTTCTTGTTCGTCGAGATACGAGAGAGAAGATCGAATGTGCCATTGCAGATGTTGCAACAAAGGTTAACGAGCTTCTTCCCGCAATTCAGAAGGATATGTACGACCGTGCAAAGGCTCATCTCGATACCCACACCTTCGCAGCTCACAACAAGGAGGAATTCATCGAAAACTTCAAGGAGACCAAGGGCTTCGTTAAGGCTATGTGGTGCGGAGACCGTGCCTGCGAGGATGCCATCAAGGAAGAATACGGCGTAACCAGCCGTTGTATGCCTTTTGAACAGGAGAATCTCTCCGGTACATGCGTTTGCTGCGGAAAGCCCGCAACGAAGATGGTTTACTGGGGCAGAGCATATTAAAATAGGAGAATAATAAAATGAACGTACTTGTTATCAACTGTGGAAGTTCTTCACTTAAATATCAGCTCATCAATTCCGACAGCGAGGAAGTCCTTGCAAAGGGTCTTTGCGAAAGAATAGGAATTGACGGAAGCAGGATCACTCACACACCCGCCGGCGGGGACAAGGACATTACCGAAGTTCCCATGCCCGACCACACAAAGGCAGTTCAGCTGGTCATCGAGAAGCTTACCGATCCAAAGGTCGGAGTCATCAAGTCTCTTTCGGAGGTTGATGCCGTAGGACACAGGATCGTTCACGGCGGCGAGAAGTTTGCTTCAAGTGTTGTGATCAATGACGAAGTAATGAAAGCCATCGAGGAGTGTAACGATCTTGCACCCCTTCACAATCCCGCAAACCTCATCGGTATCAACGCCTGCACCTCCATCATGCCCGGCGTTCCCCAGGTAGCGGTATTTGACACGGCATTCCATCAGACAATGCCTCCAAAGGCTTACCTTTACGGTATTCCTTATGAATATTATGAGAAGTTCAAGGTTCGTCGTTACGGTTTCCACGGAACCAGCCACGACTTCGTATCAAACGAAGCTGCAAAGTTCCTCGGAAAGGACAGAAAGGATCTTAAGATCATCGTTTGTCACTTGGGTAACGGTGCTTCCATTTCCGCAGTAATGAACGGAAAGAGCATTGACACATCAATGGGTCTTACCCCCCTTGAAGGTCTCTTCATGGGAACAAGGTCAGGTGACCTGGATCCCGCCATCGTAACCTTCCTTTCAAACAAGTTAAAGATCTCCGCTGAGGACGTTTTAAGCATCCTTAACAAGAAGTCCGGCGTTCTCGGTCTTTCCGGCGTATCCAGCGACTTCAGGGATCTTGAGAAGGCTTATGACGAAGGAAACGAACACGCAAAGGTAACTCTCGAGGCTTATTCCTACAGAGTTGCAAAATACATCGGTGCTTATGCCGCAGCCATGAACGGTGTTGACGTTATCGCTTACACCGCAGGTGTTGGTGAGAACACATCCCTTATCCGCGGAATGGTGGGCGAGTACCTTACTTTCTTGGGAACCAGGATCGATCCCGAGAAAAACAAACTTCGCGGCGAGACGGTTGTAATCTCAACTCCCGACTCAAAGGTGGTAACCATGATCGTTCCCACCAACGAGGAGCTGGCTATCTGCCGTGAGACAGTAAGACTGGTTAAGTAAAGAATGCAGATAAAGATACCGGAAAATGTTGAAAAGATCATAAATACGCTGGAGGCAGCAGGCTTTGAAGCCTATGCCGTGGGCGGCTGCGTAAGGGATTCGATCCTTAATCGCGAGCCAAACGACTGGGACATCACCACCTCCGCATCTCCCGAACAGACAAAGTCTCTTTTTAAGAAGACCTTCGATACGGGGATAAAACACGGAACGGTATCGGTCCTTCTGGACCATGTGATCTACGAGGTCACCACCTACAGGATAGACGGTGAATATGCGGATTCAAGACATCCCGATTCCGTCACCTTTACGGACAAGCTTTCCGAGGACCTGTTAAGGCGTGACTTCACCATCAATGCAATGGCTTACAATCCCCAAAGGGGGCTTGTGGATCTCTACGGCGGGCAGGAAGATATCAAAAAGGGTATCATCCGCTGCGTGGGCAATGCCGAAGACCGTTTTTCCGAGGATGCGTTAAGGATCCTTCGGGCCCTTCGTTTTTCCGCCCAGCTTGGCTACGACATAGACGAAGAAACAAAGCTTGCCATAAAGAAGCTGGCGCCGAACCTTTCAAAGATCAGTGCGGAGCGCATTCAGACGGAGCTGGTAAAGCTCCTTGTCAGCGATCATCCCGAGAGGCTGAGGCTTGCTTACGAGCTTGGTGTCACAAAGGTTTTTCTTCCCGAGTTCGATGTGATGATGGAGACAGGGCAGAACAACCCGCATCATTGTTATTCCGTGGGTGAGCATACCATTGTTGTTATGGAAAATATCAGAAACGACAGGGTATTAAGGCTTGCGGCTCTCTTTCATGATATGGGAAAGCCCGCCACAAAGACCACGGATGAAAACGGCATCGATCATTTCAAGAAACACCCTTACGTCGGTGCAAAGATGGCCAAAGATGTAATGCATCGCCTGAAGTTTGACAACGATACCATTTCCAAGGTAAGCAGGTTTGTTGAGTTTCATGACTGGACAATTGAGGCCAATCCCAAATATATAAGAAGGTATATCAACCATATCGGCGAGGATTGTTTCCCTGAGATCTTCGAGATCAACGAAGCCGACCGTATAGCCCAGAGCGATTACAAGAAGGAACAAAAGATCGCACAGCTTAATGAGCTGCGTGAAGCCTACGAAGAGGTCGTAAGAAACAAGGATTGTGTTTCGCTAAAGACTCTTGCTGTGTCGGGAAAGGATCTTATTGAACTGGGGATAAAGCCCGGTCCCGAGATCGGAGCGATCCTTGAGAGATTGCTGGCAGCAGTGATCGACGATCCGTCTCTGAACACCAAGGAAAAACTCATTAAAATGATATAAGAGGAAATGATGGCAGGAAAAAGGAGCTTATCGATATTCATACTGATGATCGTGATGTCTGTTCTTTTTGCAGGCTGTGATGAGCCCTCGGATTCTGCCCGTTCCGATTCAAGTAAAGAGGTAACCGTTTCGCAGTACGTTCCAAAAACCGGGACGTATGATTCCTTTGATACCGCGGTGATCGCGTATATCAGCAAGAATGCGAAGGAGGTTACCTTTTATAATTACAGCTTAGGAAGGCTTTACACCTTAAGCTATACAGGTGCCACGGTCCTTCGGGACAGGTTCGGCACAGCCCTTTCCATTGCACAGTTAAATGTGGGAGATATGGTGGATGTCTGGTTTTTGAAGGATGAAAAACAGGCTGCCGCCATCTGCCAGTCCACTCAGACCTTTACCGAGGAGGACATCACGGGATTTACGGTGAACGACTGGGCAAAGACTCTGACCATAGGTGCGGACAGCTACAAAGTCTCAAGCTCCACTTATGTGGTATCCGACGGCGAGCAGATCTCTCTTTCCGAATTAAATCCCATGGACCGGATAACCTTAAGGGGAATCGGAAATACGGTTCATTCCATTGTTGTTGATAACGGTCACGGATATTTAAGGCTTACGGGAGATGATTATTTCATCGGCGGCTTCATCGAGATAGGACCCAAGACCATTTACCAGATCACCGAAAAAATGATGATGATGGTTGCGGAAGGGGATTATACCATCCGCATAACCCACAAGGGAACGGAAGCCGTTAAGGACATTAAGATAAGAAGAAACGAAGAGACGGCACTTGATCTAAGCGACGTTGATATAAAGGAAGTCAAGCAAAAGAGCTACACCCTTGTTGTTTCTCCTGCGGATGCGGAGGTAACGGTTGACGGAAAGGCCGTTGATGTGAAATCCCCCATATACAGCACTTACGGAATGCACAAGCTGGTGGCTGCCCTCGACGGGTACAAGACGCTGACGAAGTATTACAATGTTGACGACAAAACAGATGAGATATCTGCGATACTGATGCCAATACAGGGAGATGTTTCGGACGGAGATAACGGAAGCAGCGGAACAAGCACGTCAACGTCCACATCAACCTCGACTTCAGCTTCAACATCGACTTCGACATCAACAAGTACGTCCACAAGTACGTCGACGAGCACAAGCACGTCAACGTCCACTTCTACTTCGACGAGTACATCGACATCGACTGAGACGGTGACTTACTATGTGACGATCCCTACCCCTGAAGGCGTTGAGATCTACTGGGACGGAAATTATATAGGACTTGCTCCCGTTTCAATAAAGAAGGAGCCCGGAACCCACACCATAACCTTAAGAAAGAACGGCTATGTGACCAGATCCTTCACCGTCATTTTAGACGAGGCGGAAGAAAATGTAAGCTACAGTTTTGACGATCTTGAGGAAAAGAAGCCGGGGGAAGAACAGGCCGGTGAATAAATCTGAAAACAGAGTTACATAACTATTAAAAATGGCTTATTTTCGCCACTTTTTGGCATATTTCCTTGACAAAGAGGTTAAAATATCTATAATTAGTATTGGACGTTTTCCAAGGGGAGACGAATCAAAATTGTAATTTATTACAGGAGGAATTAAACATGAACAAGACAGAATTAGTTGCAGCTATCGCTGAGCAGGCTGGATTATCCAAGAAGGACGCTGAGAAGGCTGTTAAGGCTTTCACAGACGTTGTTACAGCTGAGTTAAAGAAGGGTGGAAAGGTTCAGCTCGTTGGCTTCGGTACATTCGAAGTTACCAAGAGAGCAGCAAGAGAAGGCAGAAACCCTCAGACCGGTAAGACAATGAAGATCGCAGCTTCCAAGGCTCCTAAGTTCAGCGCTGGTAAGGCTTTAAAGACCACCGTTAACGGAAAGTAATTCACTACGATCCTAAGGGAGGGAACCATCGGTTCCCTCTTTTTTTGTCTAAAGGAGAATATATAAATGAGACTTGATAAGTATTTAAAGGTTTCCAGGCTTATAAAAAGAAGGACCGTTGCCAACGAAGCCTGCGATAACGGAAGGGTAATGATCAACGATACCGTTGCAAAGGCTTCCACAAATGTTAAAGTAGGTGACATAATCACCATATCCTTCGGTAATAAAGAGACAAAGGTCCGGGTAACCGACGTTCAGGAGACCGTTAAGAAGGAAGAAGCCAAGGAGCTCTTTGAGTACCTGTAAGTATTAGCAAAAAATTATCCGGATTTTTTTGCAATAATGGTTGACGTAACATAAAGGTGTGGTTAAAATAAATTTATGTAAACGTGTTTACATAAATGTTGTATTGGAGACTGAAATGGCGCGCAGAAGAACCGCAATGAATGCCAGAAAACCGCAGAACCTTTTAAGCATGATGCTGATCTCACTGATCGTGATCATGCTTATTGTCACGCTTAAAATCAACTGCGCAAGGCTTGAGGAGAAGAAAGCGTCCCTTGTTTCCAGACAGAACTATCTCACCGAGCAGATCAAGAAAGAGGAACAGAGGACCGAGGAGATAGAGGCCTACAGGCAATACACCCAGACACTTAAGTATGTGGAGGACATCGCCAAGGAACGGCTGGGACTTGGTTATCCCGACGAGATAATATTTGAAGCACAGGATTGACACCTTCCGTTGAATAACTGCGGAGGGTGTTTTATTATATACCTATGGACCGGACAGCATTTATAAAAAAGATCGAAAATCATATAAAGGACGAGGATCTGATCCGAAAGGGAGATACCGTTGTACTGGGTGTTTCCGGCGGAGCCGATTCGGTCTGCCTGTTTGAAGTGATGAAGGAGCTTAAGAGCCGCTATGGCCTTAAGCTCGTTGTTGTCTGTATCGATCACGGCTTAAGGGCCGAAGCAAAGGAGGAACAACGCTACGTTGAGAGTCTTTGCGAGGCCGCCGGGATCAGGTTTATGGGGCGCAGTGCGGATGTAAAGGGCCTTGCGGAAAGCCGTGGCCTCGGAACCGAGGAGGCGGGGCGTATCTTAAGATACGGGATCTTCGAAGAAGTCGCCGAAAGCCTCGGTGAAGGTACAAAGATCGCCGTAGCCCATAACTCAAATGATGTGGCGGAGACTTTTCTTTTTAACCTCTTCCGCGGAACCGGGCCCAAGGGCCTGGCGGCGATCAAGCCGAAGCGGGGAAGGGTTATCCGCCCTCTGCTCTGTGCTGAGAGAAGCGAGATCGAAGCATATCTTAATGAGATCGGCGTAAAGTTCTACACCGACGCTTCCAATCTTGAAGACGATTATTCCAGAAACCGTATCAGACATCACATATGCGAATATGCTGAGAAGGAGATCAATCCATCCTCCCTTCGTCATGTTTATGAAGCTGCGGAGAGGATCAGGGAATTAAACGACCTGGTGGATTCTCTCACGGAAAAGAGTCTTGCGGAAAGTGTTGTTTTTACATCAGAAAACGAAGTGGTCATAAAGAGAAGTGCCGTCTCGGAAGAAGAACCCTACGTTGCGGGGCTTAAGGTAAAGAAGTGCATCGACATGCTGGTGCCCCATAATAAGGACATTACCGCAAGGCATATGAAGGCGGTGAGGGACATTTCGGTAAATCCGGGAACGGGGAAGGCGGATCTTCCCTACGGTATCGAAGTGACCGCATCCGGCGACCTTCTGAGGTTTTTACGAGGCGGGGATGAATGGGAATCGGTCAGCATACAGATAGCGGAGGAGTCGGGAAGTGTTTATCTTGACGGGCTTGGTACAGTGAGCTGGCATGTTGAAAAACGGACTCCTGATTTTACCCCTTCGCAAAAAATATATACTAAATGCTTTGATTATGATAAAATTAATGATTGCCTGAGCATACGAAGCCCGCAACCGCGGGATTACCTGATCATAGATCCGCAAGGACATAAAAAGAAGCTTTCCGATTATTTCACCAATGAGAAGGTTCCTGTGTTTGAGAGAGAGAAAAAGTTTATTCTTGCAGACGGAGACAACGTCTGGTGGGTAATGGGCATGCGTATCGGTGAATATCCGAAGGTATCGGATGCAACTGAAAAGATCATTATTTTCCATATAGATAAGGAGGATTTCAATGGAGAAGCATCATGTTGAGGAGCTTATATCCGAAGAAGCCGTAAATGCAAGGATCAAAGAGATCGGCGCACAGATCACAAAGGATTATGAGGGAAAGACCATCCACCTCATCTGCGTTCTTAAAGGCGGCAGTTTCTTTATGTGTGAGCTCGCAAAAAGAATAGACCGTCCCGTTTCCCTGGATTTCATGTCGGTTTCCAGTTACGGCGGCGATACAAAATCAAGCGGAGTTGTCCGCATCGTTAAGGATCTTGACGAAGCCATCGAAGGAAAGGACGTGCTTGTTGTTGAGGATATCATCGACTCCGGCCGTACCTTAAGCTACCTTCTTTCCATGTTAAGGGACAGAAAGCCCGCCAGCCTTAAGCTCTGCACACTTCTTGACAAGCCTTCGAGACGTGTTGTTGATGTGACGGTGGATTACACGGGATTCGAGATCCCCGACACCTTCGTGGTAGGCTATGGCCTCGATTACGATCAGATCTACAGAAATCTTCCCTATATCGGGCATGTAGTGTTCGATCCCGAAGAGAAGGGAGAATGATATATTGAATAACAAAAAGAGTCAGGGCTACAGAGTTTACTTTTTTCTGATGATCGTCCTTTTGGTCTTTGCCGTTGTTCTGTCCTTCGCTCAGAGGAACAAAGTCTATTACACCAAGGCAGAGCTTGCAAAGGATATCGATCTTGGCGTGATCGAGAAGATAATCATTGAACCCAATGCTGACAACAGGACCGGTACGCTTTCCGTTAATTTCAAGAGCGGAAATGTGAAGAAGCTTTACGTAACGGATATCACCGCAATGGAGACGGAACTTGAGCAGTATGACAGTTTTGGCCTCTTTGTGGAAGATATACCCAGGGAAAACTGGTTTCTTTCCTATATGTTACCGATGCTCATTGTTCTTATCGCAGGAGTGTTCCTCTTTGTGATGTTCACCTCCCAGTCCGCCGGCGGCGGTGGCGGCGGCCAGAACAGTAAGATGATGAACTTCGGCAAGTCCCGCGCAAGGATGTACCGCGCAAGCGAGAATCCCACCACCTTTAATGACGTGGCAGGACTTCATGAAGAAAAGAAGGAAGTTGAAGAGATCGTTGAATTCTTAAAGAACCCCGGCAAGTTTGCAAAGCTTGGCGCAAGGATCCCCAAGGGTGTCCTTCTGGAGGGACCTCCCGGAACCGGTAAGACCCTTCTTGCCAAGGCTATCGCCGGCGAGGCAAATGTTCCTTTCTTCAGTATTTCCGGTTCCGACTTCGTTGAGATGTTCGTCGGTGTCGGAGCTTCCCGTGTAAGGGATCTTTTCCAGGATGCGAAAAAGAACGCGCCCTGTATCGTATTCATAGATGAGATCGATGCCGTTGCAAGGCGCCGCGGAACCGGTATGGGCGGCGGTCACGACGAGCGTGAGCAGACCTTAAACCAGCTCCTTGTTGAGATGGACGGTTTTGGAGAGAATTCCGGAATTATTGTTCTTGCGGCCACAAACCGCGTGGATATCCTCGATCCCGCCATCCTTCGTCCCGGACGTTTCGACAGAAAGGTTGTCATCGGTTCTCCCGATGTCAGAGGACGTGAGGAGATCCTTAACGTACACGCAAAGAACAAGCCCCTTGCAGAGGATGTTGACCTTAAGTCCATCGCTCAGACAACTGCGGGCTTTACAGGCGCGGATCTTGAGAACATGTTAAATGAATCCGCCATCCTTGCAGCCAAGTCTGACAGGGAATATATCGTTCAGGACGACATTAAGCAGGCCTTCGTAAAGATCGGCCTCGGAGTTGAAAAGAAGAGCCGCATAATATCCGACAAGGAGAAGAAGATCACGGCATACCACGAAGCGGGCCATGCGATCCTGTTCCATGTCCTTCCCGATGTGGGACCTGTCTACTCAGTATCCATCATCCCCACAGGCCAGGGCGCAGCGGGTTATACAATGCCGCTTCCCGAGAAGGATGAGATGTTCTTAACAAAGAACAAGATGCTTCAGGATATTCAGGTATCCTTAGGCGGACGTATCGCTGAGAGCCTCATTTTCGGTGAAGACGAGATCACCACCGGAGCTTCCAGTGACATCAAGAAAGCCACCAAGGAAGCACGCAAGATGGTAACCAAGTACGGCATGAGCAAGAACGTAGGCGTCATCTGCTACGAGGATGACGATGATGAAGTCTTTATCGGACGTGACCTTGCCCACGCAAAGAACCACTCAGAAGCAAGCGCAAGCGAGATCGACAAGGAAGTAAAGGAAATAGTGGACAGCTGCTACGCAAAGGCAGAGGCGATCCTCAAGGATCATATGAACGTCCTTCACTCTTGCGCAGACCTTCTTCTCGAGAAAGAAAAGATCACCAGAGAAGAGTTCGAAGCACTTTTTGTGTAAATTGCACAAAACTACATACCTGTTTTTGTAATATTTGTGAATCTCTTGCATTTACCATATTGGGGCGGTTTGTTAATATACACTTGTAACCCCCCAATACATTATATAGTTTTTTGCTATACCCCATAAGAAGAAATACCTTCTCAAAGAGAAACGATGCGCAAGCATCGTTTTTTCTTTTCTATACACCCTGCCGGGGCATCGGCGGGGTGTATATTTTTTTGGTGAAGTGTGGTAAAATATCCTCGAAATCGATTGCGAAAAGCAGGTATTGATTGATGAATAAAGATTTTCTTAGAACCACAAGCAGCGACAGAAAATATCTGGGCGAAATGAAGCCCATTTTCTTTAAAGACGCATTATTTGCGGATACAACGGAGAACTATGTAAGCCCTGCGGAGCCGAACCCTTACGGTAACGTGACATTAAGGTTCCGTACTGCAAGGAACAACGTGGATTCCGTTTATGTCGTTGTTGACGGTGAGCGTATCCCTCTTTACAGAGAGAGCGAGGATAAGCCTTTTGACTATTATGCGTGTACTTTCACGCTGAATGAAAATCCAATTTCATATTATTTCGAGATAAAAGTCGGAAAGAGCGTATGCAGATACGATGCTTTCGGCATTGTTAAGGGCACCAATGAGCCCAGGCCCTTCAGGATCTACCCCGGTTTTCATACTCCGGAGTGGGCAAAGGGAGCCGTTATGTACCAGATCTATGTTGAGAGGTTCAATAACGGTGACAAGTCAAACGATGTGGAAAACGGCGAGTATTTCTATGTGGGCGGACCGGTTCAGAAGATCGAGGACTGGTACAAGATCCCTGCGGTGGACGGCACGAAGGAGTTCTACGGCGGCGACCTTCAGGGTGTTATCGACAAGCTCGATTATTTAAAAGATCTGGGAATTGACTGTATCTACTTCAATCCCCTCTTTGTTTCGCCTTCAAACCATAAATACGACAGCCAGGATTACGAGCACATCGATCCTCATTTCGGCGTGATCGTCAAGGATGGCGGCGAGTGCCTCGCCCCCGGCGACAGCGACAACCGTCACGCAACAAAGTATCAGATCAGAGCCTGCTCACAGGAGAACCTTGATGCTTCCGATAAACTGTTTGAGCAGCTGGTGGAGAAGGCCCATGAGCTTGGCATAAAGATCATTCTCGACGGCGTTTTCAATCACTGCGGTTCCTTTAACAAATGGATGGACCGTGAGGGCATATATGAAGAGACAGGCGACTACGCAAAGGGCGCATACTCCGATGCGGGCAGTCCCTACAGACGCTACTTTGACTTCAGAAACGACAACTGGCCCAACAACGGAAGCTACGACGGCTGGTGGGGATTCGATACTCTTCCGAAGCTGAATTACGAGGCTTCCCCCGAGCTTTGCTATAAGATCATGGACATAGCCGCAAAATGGGTTTCAAGGCCCTTCAATGCCGACGGCTGGCGTCTTGACGTGGCAGCGGACCTGGGCCATTCTTCTGAGTTCAACCACGAATTCTTCAAGCGATTAAGAAGGACAATAAAGGACATGAATCCCGAAGCCATCATCCTGGCCGAGCACTACGGTGATCCGGAAAGCTGGCTACGCGGCGACGAATGGGATTCTGTAATGAATTACGACGGCTTTATGGAGCCGGTGACCTGGTTCTTAACGGGAATGCAGAAGCACAGCGACGACTTTAGAGGCGACATGCTGGGCAACGCCGATGCATTCTGGTTTGCGATGGAGTGTGCGAACTATAAGTTCACAACCCCGTCCCTTCTTGTTGCAATGAACCAGCTTTCGAACCATGACCATTCAAGATTTTTAACAAGGACAAACCACAAGGTCGGACGTATCGGCACCGCCGGAGCCATCGCGGCTGATGAGGGTGTTGACAAGGCTGTTATGAGACAGGCTGTTACCATGCAGATGACATGGCCCGGTGCTCCTACCATTTACTACGGTGATGAAGCGGGACTTACGGGCTTCACCGACCCTGACAGCAGAAGAACCTACCCTTGGGGAAGAGAGGACATGGACCTCATAAACTTCCACAAGCAACTGATAAGGATCCACAAGGAGAACAAGGAACTCAAGACCGGTTCCCTCAAGAAGATGATAGGCGAGCAGAATGCGGTGGGCTACGCAAGGTTTACCGACGATGCGGCGACCTTTGTTGTTGTAAATACAGCCAAGGAAGAAAAAACCGTAGCGGTTCCTGTATGGGAAGCCATTACCGTTATCGGAACGACTTTCGAACGCGTTCTTCTTACGGACAGCAACGGATACTCCACCGAAGTTGAGGAACTGAAGGTGGAAGGCCGAAAGTTAAAGCTTACGCTCCCGCCCGTTTCCGCCATCATCGTGCGGACGAAGAGAGCCGAGGCCGAAGATAAGGAAGAATAATGTTATATCAGATCCACAACGGTGTCGTGATGTACGGCGCCGATACAATATTAAACGGAATAACCTTCGAGATAAAAAACGACCGTGAGAAGATCGCGGTGGTGGGCCGTAACGGCTGCGGAAAAACAACGCTTTTAAAGGTGATATCGGGTGAGCTCGACATTGTAAAGCGCAGCTCCGACGAGGATATGTTCATATCCAAAACCGGCAATCCCGTCATCGGTTACTTAAAACAGATGACCTTTGACGACGATTCCATAACTCTCGAAGCAGAGGTTAAAAAAGTCTTTGCGCCCATCAGGGAAATGAAGGCGAAGCTGGAAGCCATGGTGCTTGAAATGGAGCAGAACGCCACCGATGAGCTGGTAAAAAGATACACCACCCTCGAGGAACAGTTTAAGTACCTGGGGGGATATTATTATGAAAAAGAATACGAGATGGTCCTAAAGAAATTCGGTTTCACAAACGAGGACAAGGTAAAGCCTCTTTCCGAATTTTCCGGCGGACAGCGCACTAAGATCGCATTCATTAAGCTTCTTTTGGAGAAGCCGGATATTCTTCTTCTTGACGAGCCTACGAACCATCTGGATATCGAGACCGTTGAGTGGCTGGAAGGCTATTTAAAGGATTATCCCAGAGCTATTGTTGTGGTTTCCCACGACAGAATGTTCCTTGATCATATAGTAGACACGGTCTACGAGATCGAGTACGGAAGGATGACAAGATATTCCGGAAACTACTCCAAATTCGTGGAGCTTAAGAAAGCCGCCTGGGAGAAGCAGAAGAAGGATTACGAGCTTCAGCAGAAGGAGATCCAGCGACTATACACCATAGTCGAGAAGTATAAAAACACACCTTCAAAGGTGGCAATGACGAGGTCGAAGCTCAAGGCCATCGAGCACATGGACAAGATCGAGGCCCCCGACCGCTACGACACAAAGAGTTTCAAACTGTCCTTCAAGCCCCTTAGGGAAACGGGCAAGGATGTTCTTTTTATAGACAAGCTTCAGATCGGCTACGACAGTGTTCTTGAGACTTTGTCCCTTGATATGAAAAGGGGCGAGAAGATCGGTATCATCGGAGGAAATGGTATCGGCAAATCCACATTTTTAAAGACTCTTGTGGGTGCCATCGAGCCTCTCGGAGGGTACTTCAAATACGGCGTCAATGTGGATGTGGGCTATTTCGACCAGCAGATGGCGAGATATTCCTCAAAGAAGCAGGTGATCGAGGATTACTGGGACGAGTATCCGACCCTCACCGAAACTGAGGTCAGAAACGATCTCGGAGCCTTTCTTTTTACGGGCGAGGATGTCTTTAAGACCGTTGACCTTCTGTCCGGCGGAGAGAGGGTAAGGCTTGCACTTGCAAAGATCTTCAAGACCGGTCCCAATTTCCTGATCCTTGACGAGCCCACCAACCACATGGACATGGTTGGAAAGGAAACTTTGGAGAGTATGCTCAAGGACTTCGAAGGCAGCGTGATCTTTGTTTCTCATGACCGTTACTTTGTAAAGAAGGTTGCCACAAAGATCCTTGATTTTGAGAAGGACGGCGTGAAAGCCTATCCCTTCGGCTATGCCCAGTACGAGGAGTCAAGGGAAAGGGAAAACGCGTCGGAGGACGAGAAGCCCGCAGCTGTGAAAGCGGAAAAAGAAACCGCGCCCGCAAAGCCGGCTGCTTCTTCTTACTATAATCCGGGCAAAGAACGTTCGAAGCTTGAGAAGAAGAATCAGAAGATCGAAAGCGACATCGCCCGTCTTGAAGAGGAGATCACGGCCCTTAAGGACGAACTGATGAACCCGGCATATGCTACTGCCTACGGCAAGCTTACGGAAATTCAGGGACAGATCGACAAGAAGGAGGAGGAACTTCTTGAAGCGATGGAGCAGTGGAATGAAAATGACAGGCTCTTATCGGAATTACAGGGAAACTGATTATTCGGTGTTAATACCTGTGTGTTAGTGTTATAATGTTACATACATTTATCGGGGGGAATCGGAATGTATAATTTAAGTTATGATTACTGCGCAGCGGTGCTGCTGGTTATTCTGATATTGTTTTATTTTGCATCGCCGAAATACTACAACCTGCAGAACCGCTTATTTTCCATAATCTTGGTGACAGGCTTCTTTGCCTGCTCGCTTGATATCATCAGTTCATATCTTCTGGATTACGCAAAGGATATGGAATGGGCCAACCGCTTTGCCATTGCGGGCGGAAGCCTTACACTTCAGCTGATACCGATGCTGTACGTGCTCTACATCTGCGCCATCGTTTTTGCGAAGGAGCCGGAGCGCGGCAGACGGCATATGCTGTTCTTATCCGTTCCCGGGGCCATCAATGCCCTTGTGAATCTTGTTTCACCTTTTGTTCCCATCACCTTTACTTACAGTGCTTTAGGCGGTTACAGCAGAACGGGATATTATGCCGTTGCCCTTGGCATCGCAGTATTCTATCTTGTGGCAGCAATTGTCTACATGCTTGTTTTTTCAAAGAGGACGTCTTTCATCCCAAGATTTGCCGTATTTGTTTACACCTTTGTGATCATCGGATTTGCGGTGATCCAGTACCACTATCCAAGCGAGCTTCTGATGTGCGCTTCCGCTGCTTTTTCCATGTTCATCATGTTCCTGGCTCTTCAGAATCCCGAGCTTCTTAACGAGGCTTTGGAGGATGCCGAGACCTTAAAGAAAGCGGCAGAAGAAGCCAGCGCAGCCAAGTCCGTATTCCTTGCAAACATGAACCACGAGATCCGCACTCCCATGAATGCCATCCGCGGAATGACCTATCTTCTGGAATCCGCAGATCTTAAGAGTGACGCAAGGGACTATGTGGCCACGATCCAGTCAGCCAGCGAAAGTCTTCTTGAGTTGATAAACAAAGTACTTGATTTCTCCAAGGTGGATGCGGGAAAGATGGAACTTGACCTTACGGCTTACAAGCTGGATCGGCTTGTGCGTGAGTCGGTAAATCTTGTTCTTCCCCAGGTGGATCAGACGAAGGTCGCTGTTTGCACTTACATTGATCCGGACATGCCCATGGTGATAAAGGGCGACCTTCAGAAGGTCAAGAATATAATCACAAACCTTTTGAGCAATGCCGTTAAATTCACCGATGCGGGCCAGATCCTTCTTTCCATGTCAGCAATAAGGAAGGCAGATGACAAATTCGACCTTGTGATAAAGGTAAAGGATACAGGTATCGGAATCAAGGAAGAGGACATGGCAAGGCTCTTCACCCAGTTTGAACAGGTTGATATGGCCATCAACCGAAAGAAGGAGGGTGCGGGCCTGGGACTTTCCATCGTAAAGAGCTACTGTGAGCTCATGGGCGGAAGTGTGCAGGTTGAGAGTACCTTCGGCGAGGGAAGCACCTTCACGGTGGTTGTTGAGCAGGAAGCCGTCGAGGAGTTCCCTTCGGACGTCAGACAGAAGATGTCGGATTACTTCTTTGTTGTTCTTGAATCAAACACATATGTAAGAAAAACACTTGAGAAAACCTTAAAGGGTATCAGCGGAGAGTTCATGGTCGAGACCGAGGTAAACCGCGAGACCCTGACCCGTCATTCGGGCAAGCAGTGCATCATCCTCTTTGACGAAAGAGAGTATGGTGTGGTTGTAAGAAACAGTGATTTCAACGGACTTGCCAATGTTAAAAAGGTTTCCATGATAGATTACAACTATATGGTTCCCGAGAACAGCGGAGATGTAAGTTATATAAGAAAGCCGGTTTGCTTTACTTCTTTCCTTAACTGGTTTACCGAGGAACGTGAAAATGAAAAGACCGCAGTTTCCGAACTTGACAAGGAAGATCTCTATTTCTCCGACAGCGTAAAGGTTGCGCTGGTTGATGACAACAAGGTCAACTTAAAGGTTACGGATGCGATCCTTAAGCGATTCGGCATCACTCCGGTGCTTTATTCCGGCGGTCACGAGATAATAGATGCCATGAAAGCCGGCGAGGAATTTGACTTCATCTTCATGGATCATATGATGCCGGAAATGGACGGAGTTGAAACCACAAAGCAGATCAGGGAGATCACCCAGGGCAAGCGCCTCTTCATCGTGGCCCTTACCGCGAATGCGGTCAAAGGCGTTGAGGAGCAGTTCATAGATGCGGGAATGGATGATGCGATCTTTAAGCCCATCAGCATCATGGATCTTAAGCGTGTATTGAAGCAGTGGATCCCTGCGGAGTTCCGAAGGGAAAGACCTGCAAAAGAAGCATAAGGACAATATCGGACAGGCGAAATGCCTGTCCGAATTTTTTATTTGACAAAGCGGAGTTTATGATGTAATATTCTCATTGTTGTAAAAATACTGTGTTAAATGCGGGTGTAGTTCAATGGTAGAACACCAGCCTTCCAAGCTGGACACGTGGGTTCGATTCCCATCACCCGCTTTTTTTGTGCGCAAAAACCGGAAAAACATAAAGTAACCTTTAGTTACTACAATTTCATATTGTCCATATCTAAAATATAGGTTGAGAAATGATTGACGAAATGCCCCCAAAGGGGCGGGAGGGGATATGTCAGAGAATACGAATGCTCAGCCTAAAAAGAAGATGGCCACATGGAAAAAGGTCCTGATCGGAGTCGGGGGCGCCTTTTTCCTTTTTATTCTTTTTGCGATATTAAGTCCCGGTGACGATTACGAACCGGAAATCGAACCCGATCCGGAACCGGGGAAAATCGTGGTGGAGGTCGACGACGATGAGACCGTGCCGGATACGCTGAGTATTGCCCTGATCGAAGCCGTTACCGAGACAACGGACGAGGACGGAAATACACAGTATATATACGATAAAGACGGAACAAACCTTACCATTACCGAAGTTGATGCCGAGGAGGCGGAAGCTGCAAAGGAAGACGCTGAATCGGTCGTAAGCGGTGAGAGTGAGGGAAATGAGTATACAGCGGTCACCAAGGACGGAAAGACCGACATCTATATGAACGTGGGAGCCACCGTTGCAAAGGCGGAGGTCAATTCCCAGGGAGACGGAAAGACCGTTGAAAAGACGGCTCAGACTGTCTCTGCGATTTCTTCTTCAAGTAATTCCGCAAGCAGCAAAAATGCATGGAATTATGATTCTGAAACCTTATATCTTGAAGATGCGCACTGCATTCTCTATTATCCTGCCCAGCTTTCAAGAAAAGACAAGTCCGGAAAGAACAATTATCTTCTCTCCGACAAGAACAGTACTGCGACGATGTTCGTAACCATCTCAAAGAATGGCTATGGTTCAATGGACGATCTTGAGGCGTTTATTGAAGATTCTCCCGACTGCGAAGTCCTTGCCACCGGCCCCGACTGGATCACCTACGAATCCTACGCGAATGACAATGTGGTCTTTACATATGAAGGCTTCGGCAGCAAGTATATCGTTGAGGCGGAGCTTGTTTATCCACAGAAGCTTCGTTCTGTCTATGATGAATTAAGTAAGCGCGTAAAAACAAAATTCGAGGGAGACGGTGTCTGGGAAGGTGCCGCAGGCTCTTACAAGAATCAGAATTTCTCCCGTGAAATGGAATCCTACTTCGACTATGACAGGGACCTTTTCTTTGTATACCCCGCATTGTTCACTCAAAGAACGAGCACGCAGTCGGAAGTATGGTTCACGGATCCCAGAACAAAGGCCACGATCCGCTACTTTGAAGATTTAAAGGGCGCTAGCATAGGTGATTTCGATGAATATTATTCCTATGATGAATCCTGGGTGATCGGAGAGCGTTCAATGGTGGCATACTATTCCGAAGCCGACAAGGACAATTATATGTATGTCTACGACAACGAAGGCGGCGGCCTTGTGATCGCGGAATACACTTTCAGTAAGAAGGACGAATGGGTTTACAGGGAATTCGTGGATAAAACAAGGATCTACCCTGCAGAGGGGGAGCCGGAAATGGAGTTTTATACCACCTATTACAGTCAGTACGGACTTTTTGTTACGGTGCCCAAGCGTTTCATAACTGCGGGAGAATACGATAATTACATATATTATTACGACACCATGAACGGCTTTGAGACAAGCATTCAGGTGGTAGAAGCAACAAATGCTGACAGGCAGAGCATTTTCAATGCTTTCAACATAATGGGAAAAGATGAAGACATAAAGATCTTTGACTACGAGGCAAGATGGCAGACGGATGATGCTTTCTACATGGGAGCAGTGGGCAACGAAACAAAGGCACTGTTCAGATGTGAGTATCCCAATGCCGAGGCGGCCTACGGAAAGGACTTCAATAAGTTCCGCATGTATTACAACGATAAGCCCGATGCAGATTTTGCCCAGCTTAAGAATGAAGTGAAGACTGCGGAGAAGATAGCGGAATTACAGAAGCCAATAGATGACGGAAAGCCTAAGAACCCACTGGTTTATAAGTCTTACGAGGACTATGTGACCATGCTCACAGGCGTTGAAGAATGGTTCAACTCACCGGGACTTCTGGAAGACGAATCTTACTACTATGCTCACCGCAATGCCATTGTCGGCACTATGGTAAGCGTTCTTAAATACAACAATTACGACATTTCACCTTTCCTTAACGAAGCAAGCAGCACCGGAGGTCTTGATCTGATCGTCTACCAGCTGGAGGATGAAATGAAGTGGATGCAGATGTGGGAGAAGGATGCGCCTGATAACGCAACTTCGGACCTTGGCTACGGCAAAGCCTCCGCTTTCGAGGAGATGTGTAAGCTCTACAATTTTGACAAGCCTACATACGTGACCGGTCAGTACAAAATTGCCACAAAGCATTATTCCGATACGAATAACGCAGGCAAACAACAGGCCTCTACGCAGGGAACAACAACCTCTTCAACTTCCACCGCAACTTCAACTTCTGAAAAACCTTCGGGTAACGTAGCAGATGAATATGAAGAGTATCTCGAAGAAATCGTCGCAAGGACAGGAACCGAAACTGTATATGAGGAGATTGCCGCTGAGATCATTGGTGTATTCGGAGATCCGTCTTATTACAATGATAAATATGTTGAACAATACGGTAATCTGAGTGATTTTTATATCCCAGAAGAATCATGGTATAAGATCGATGATTTTGTCGCCAATCTCGAGAAAAACGGAGTGACTTACGAACTGACCGTCAGCGACGGCGGATACCCCATCGATCTTTATACGGGCTATCTGAAAGGATACGAAGAATATGGCAAAGCTTATGTAGCGTTGGCCAAGGATAATTCCAGATGGGTCATGTGGACTTTTGAAAAGTATTACGACATGCCTTACGAAAAAGGAAAGAGGCACCTGGATGAAGGCGCAGATCAGGCCTATTTGATACAGCTTGTCTGGGACGGAACAATGCTTGACAATCCCAATATAATGGATCGCGCCTCTATGTGGACAAGGTATGCACAGGAACTTGCGATGCAGAATTATTCCGATCCTCTTGAGTATTGTTATGCCTTTGATCTGTACCGGTATTATGTTGAGGAATATGACGCATACTCTCTCAGACTTGGCGTAAAGGTCTGCAAAGTTGGTTCCGACGGCAAGCCCACGGTTGTGGATTATTACTGGTACGATTATCTCGGTGGCAACCAGGGGGATATGCTTGAACGCGTTGACGAATAACTGTCATAAAAAATGAAAGGATTGGGGGATTAGGAATGAATAAAAAGACTCTTACAAAGAAACGTATTGTCAAAGATTATTTAAAGTATCGCAAGCAGGGCTCGGGAGCCATAGTGTTCATGATCGTATTTGCGCTGGTGGCGTTTTTCATCGTTCCCGCGCCGGTGGGCTGGATCATCGGGCTCATAGTTCTCGGTATTGCGGCATTCACCTTTATGAAATTCAGAAGCTGGTTAAATGTGGGGGACCCCAGAAAGACCTATATCAGATTGCTTCCGGTGCTTCAAAAGCAGGCAAGCTCCTATGGCGATGAGGATTCCGGCGGAGTGAACTACTATCTTCTTTTTACGGAAGAAGAACCCGTGAAGGTTTCCTTCAGGGTATATCATAAGGCCGAGGAAGGAACGAAGTTCTTCGTTGTATTCTTTGAAAAGGACAATATTCCGATCCTGTGCTACAACGCAGATGAATGGGAAGCAGACGGAAATCTCAGCATCCGTTAATCGGGATCTTCGCTTGTGTTGCAGATGCCTTCCTTAAGGTATCTGCGTATATCTGAACGCTTACGCATGTCGGTCTTTTCCAGTATGGAAGAGACCACATGTTTTATGTAGCCGTAAGAATAATTGGTATGATCGGCGATCTCATTGTTTGAAAGGCCGTCGGCGATGTATTTGGCCGTAATGAACTCAAGCTCTGAGAGGGACTTCTCAAGAGTTTCCAGTGCCTTCTGATCGTAAGCCGGCTCTGCTTCGGGAATCGCGTTCATGCGGTTTTTTATGCGGGCAAGAAAGATGTTCTTGATGAAGGGTTTGGTGATATAGTCCGCCGCACCGTATTCGAGGCCTTTGATCTCGTAGTCGGCTCCGTCCATTCCCGTCAAAAAGATGATGGGCATATTCTTTTTGTCCAAGCCCCCATCCTTTATGGCACGGAAGGTTTCATATCCGTCCATTTCGGGCATGTCCACATCTAACAGGATCAGGCTGTACTCAAGCCCTTTACCCAAAAGCTCCAGAGCCTGTTTTCCCGATTTGGCAAGGCTTACCTCGTAGCCCTCTCCCGTCAGGATATCCTCGATGGTGTTAAGCATATTGATGTCATCGTCTACACAGAGAATCCGCATTGTTTTTCCTCATTTAAACAGAGTGAACGGTTAAACACAGCAATAAGTATAGCATATTTTTCGCGAAGAACAATCAGATCGCCCCAACTTGATCGGATCGTATATTTTTGATACGGATTATATTGTCAATATTTCGCGAATTATTTATTAAATTCAGAAATAGTGGTATGATATAAAGTGCAAAATCAGTTTCTGCGGGAGGGCACTTCCGTGACTGATATACAGAAAGAGGGAGAATCATATGGACAGATTTTTTGCAAGAACAAAACGCGCATTTGCATGGATGCTGGCGTTAGTTTTGATGGTTACATCAATACCCACCATGTCCTTTGCGGATGAGAAGGAAGAACCCATCGGCGAAGAGATCGGTTACGAAGGGAATATTGACCCTTATAGTGTATTTGTAGGAGATGGTAACTCCAATAGTGGAAATAAAGCCGGAATATCGAGTTTCTCATATATAGAGATGTCCGTTTCCGGAAACGGTGAACTGATAGCAGAAGGCTCAGCCCGGAAAACGGATATTTCCGGCGGCCAGCAGGAAGTGGTGATCGGATCGGGTAATATCATTAAGATTTATGATCTTGAATACGATGACAAGAGTCCCTACGGTGCCGTTTCGGCGGTTGATAAAGTTGTGTATCTTTGCGAAGAAGAGGGATTAATTCCGACAGATATTACTGCAAATGAAGCAGGTGAATATATCTCTCCTCAGATCAGCTCTAAGAGTTGGATCGATCTGGGCGCTAATGCAAAGAGACTTTCCGTTGAGAACGTAAAGATCAAAGAGAATCAGGAACACCTTGATAAGGCAGAGCCATTTAAAATAGATGAGTCCTGTCTTACGCAAATAGGCGATGAGACCTATAT
>JAEEGL012129894.1_pt1 | contig 46084 bp, 37 predicted proteins | sample 9134231 | NCBI WGS metagenome assembly JAEEGL01 (sample SAMN16246548, study PRJNA631951) | gut metagenome | biome: gut microbiome; feature: rumen; material: fiber-attached | host: Bos | place: Iran: Karaj | collected 2018-10 | reverse complement strand
GCAGAATGCAGCTTCGATAACACCCTGTGTTTTGTCTTCTGCATCTTTTCCAAGTCCAATCCACTGTGCTTTAATCTGTCCAACACCATCGATTGTGTAACCTGCAGCTACCTGGATATCTGCAAATACATCTTCCATTTTGCGACCATTCTGTGGCTGAAGACCTTTGAATGCTGCTGCAATATGGAGACCTTCGATAGGGTCAGCCATAAGAATAGCACCCTGTACAGTCTTGTAGTCATCTCCAGAATTGAAGAATTTTGCAGCTGCGTTTCCAGTATTACCTGTAATACGGTCAAAAATGAAATCTTCACCGAACATTGTTGCACTAACACGGAGCCAGTCCCATGAACCAAAGCATGCATTGCCACGGAGTGTGTCATCATATGCTGCACCGAGTTTGAGTGTTAACCAAGAAATTGGTTTTACCCAGATATATGCCTCATCATTGATTGAGAGAGCTGCATTATCAAAACAGAATGTAGCTACAACACCACAGTCTTCTGATGATCCTGCAATAGAACCACCGATACGAGGTGCTCCACCCCAAGATGTAGAGACATCCATGAGAGCATCTTTCCCATCATATGCAAATGGAGTAAAGATACCACGTGAGAATCCCATTCCTACGTTTACGTCAGCAAAAACAGCGCTTGTTGCCAATGCGATTGCTGCGATTGTTCCTACGATTTTTTTCATTATGAAAAAACCTCCTTATTTTTTTAACGGTTCAATACGAACCGATACTTGAAGTGTAATATTGTTTCATACCGTTGTCAAGTTTTTTTTTTCGTTTTTTTTAATGCTTTTTTCGGTCTTTTTTTTAGCTTTTCAGCCTGAATTTACCCAAAAACCAGCGGCTATTATGCGTGTACGGCCACTTTTTCCTTAAGTTCCAGGACTTTGTCAAGGGGTAATCCGGTACCTTCTGCAATCTGTGTCAATTCAGTATGCAAACGAAAAAATTAATCAAAGTTATGACTTATTTTGTCGAGGAGGGTGCTTAAGGTTTGGGCGTCGGATGATGAGAGCCCTGTAAAAAAGCGGGATTTGAGGGTGTCAGAAATTTCCTGAGTGTGGCGGTTGTATTCAACTCCGAGGGGAGAAAGCTTGACGCATTTGACGCGGCTGTCGGATGGGCTTACAGAAATTTCTATGAGGCCTAGATCCTTTAGTTTTTTTATGAGGACAGTTGTGGTTGATTTGTCGCGGTTTATTTTTTTTGCGATTTCCTGCATCGAAAGGAAGGGTTCTTTAGACAGAAGGTAGAGGATGTGACCGTGGCTTGAAGTTAGCCTTGGCAAACCTTGTTTGTTTAGTTCAGCTTTGAGAAAATCCTTGCAGAGCGTATGCACGAGAGAAATTTTTGATATTATGTTTGATTTTGAAAAATCCATAATTGATTATAGCACAAAAAATTATTATTATAGAAGAATGATTTTGTTTTTATTAAAAAAGAATTTTTTTGACGGCTGGGAAAATATAATTAACCTTATTTTTCCAAATCTTATATGTGACATATTTGTGCTTGCGATTTACTTTGGATACAGGTTTTTCAGGTTTCCGTTCAGTATTCTGTCGCTTGTGATTATTTTTCTTGGAATAAGCCTTCTTGTTGTTGCGTCGGGCGCTTTTGGTAAAAATGCGCTTTTGATAGCGGGTTTTGAAACTGCTCATCTTAGCACATATTTTAAAAACCTCTGGAGCGCTTTTAAGGATTATTTTAAATTCGGAATGATTGTAGCGCTGATTGTTTTGAGCGCTGTTACAGGAATTCCGTTTTATATCGGAATAAACGGTTTTATAGGCTTTATGCTTGCTGCGATCCTTTTTCTGTTTATTCTGACACTTGTTTTAGGATTACAGTGGTTTATTCCGCTTAAAGAAATTTTAAAACTGAATTTTAAGAAAACGTTTAAAAAATGTTTTGTAATTCTTTTTGATAATTTTGCGTTCAGTATTTTTATGTTCTGCTACGTCTGGTGGCCTTATATAATCTGCTTTCTTGTGCTGAATTTAAAAAGTGCGCTTCAGGGCAATCCGGGGATTCTGGGGATTTGCGTAGCGCTGGGATTTTTACTTCCGGGCTGGTCTGGAATTGTTTTGTCTTATGTAAATGCACTTCGCTTAAGACTTTATAAATATGACTGGCTTGATCAGCATGCAGATTTAAAGAATGCAAAGGAAAGAAAAAATATTCCGTGGGAAGCTCTTTTAAGAGAAGACAGCATGGTGCTTGGAAAAAAATCTTTAAGATCGATTATCGCACCGTGGAAGAGCAGGGAAGATTAGGAATTATTTTTTAAGCCCTCGAGTACAAGTTCCAGAGGCGCGTTCATTTTCTGGGCAGCAACTTCTGGTGTAGCGTTGTAATCATGAACGAGCATGATTGCATCTTCGATGGCTTTCTGCTGAAGAGCTTCTTTTCTTGTGTTCCATATCAAATCTCTGTCGTGCAGGTTCATGGCTAAAAACGTACTCCTGAATTTTTCATTCTCTTTTGTTTTTTCTACAAGCTCAGAAAGCCTGTTGGAAAAGTCATCGTTACCCGGTTTGTTGGTGTGTATGAAGCGAAGAAAACTTTGGATTCGCTCGTCCTTTTCTTTTTCATACGCACTTGCATTATATATGACTTTTAATGAATTGTCATGTAAATTTACTTCGCTTTTTTGAACGCAGATGTTTTTGAATATATAGCATGGAAGTCCGTACGGTTTTTCATCTTCATCTTTGAACGGATCATGCTTGCAGATAAAGAGGATGTAGCTTTCCTTTAATTCTGAATAATCTTCGTTTTTCATGAGGCTGTCCATGTCAATCATTGACTGGTAATAACGAGTGCGGTTGCCGATGTCCCTTTCAGGGTAGTTCTGTATTTCGATGTCGATGATTTTATCGACGTCCTTTAAATATACGTCCAATCGTACGCCCTTAGTCGTGTAGTATGGTGCAATTGTTTTTTCAAGTTCAGGATATTCGATTTTACCGACTTTGATATGAAGAAGACGCTCTACAAGTTCTGCACATACATCAGGTTCATGAAGGACTGCCTGGAACATTCCGTCGTCTGTGAACGTAAGTTCGTCGATGGTTTTTACATGTCTTTCTTTTCTAAGTTCTTTCATTGGATAAACTCCTTATAATTTAATTTACCCCGCCATGCAGCGGTGGTGTCGTGCATACGCGCGGGGAAGTGCCCGACAAGTGCTGGCATTGGAATATCGAAAACCCTCACATATATCATTATTTTTTTTATGAAAAAAATTCACAAAAAAATAAAAAAAAGAGAGGAAAAGTGAATTTTACAAATTACGGAAAATAGCCCTAATTGATATTGACACTTTTTTTGAAAAATTATATATTTGCTCTACGCTCAATTAATGAACGTACGGGCTATTAGCTCAGTAGGTAGAGCAACGCCCTTTTAAGGCGTGGGTCGATGGTTCGAATCCATCATAGCTCACAGAAGGCTTTCGGTTTTTCGAAAGCCTTTTTTTTGTACTGAGGACTTTATCATGATGTATGGGTATGCTATAATTTATCCATAAACGTAACGGAGGCGGGATGTTATGAAAAAATTCTTAAAATGTCTATATATCTGTGCTGCTGCTTTTCTTTGTTTTTCTTGCAGTAATCTGATGAATAATGGGAGTGCTACTCTTGTATTGGAATTTCCGGGCGCAAGTTCGGAGAGATTTATTGGCAGTTCTAGTACAGGCGATATAGAATGTTCTTCTCTGGAAATGCAGGGTGATTCTACTTTTTTTGAGATAAAACTAAAAGGTCCTATTACAAAGAAATATAGAATTAATTACCTTGATGAAAATAGGCAGCCGGTTGAAAGGCTTGTAATGGATGGGCTTGTATCAGGACGTTATAAAATGTCTGTACTAATTGGAAATAGTTTTTTTGATTGTACTTATTATGGTGAAAAAGATATAACAGTTTACCCTGGCGCAAATCATAAAAATTTCGATGTGTTTAAATTGAGTGTTTATAATTTAAAGAGTGTAAATGGTGCAAGGATTATACTTACATATCAGGTAACGAGTCCAGACGAACCTTTTCCACCTGTATATATAGCTGATCATTTGATGCCTTCTTCGGATTCTACCAGTCCTGATTTTAATGATAAATTTATAATTGCGGGTGCAACTGCAACTTATATAAATGGTTATAAAGAAATCCTTAGCCAATCCGAGGACTGGAGCCTTAAAGGGGATGTAACTTTTTCAGATTATTCAATCTACAGAAATGGAACTCTGGTAGCAACGCGAAACGATTTACAAAATGATTTAGTTGCCCTGAACTCTTCTGAGAATGGATATTATATCATTTATCATGTAACTGGTTATGAAACTGATTTTACACTACGGGCTAATATTGAGTTCCAGGAAATGTAGTTTTATTTTAATATGAGAAATCTGCCGGTTTTCTGAATATACAGTTGAGCCGGCATTTTTTTTCTTCCCCTTATTTCATCTGTTCAAACTCGACAGACTTTAATGCTTTCTTATTCTTGTACATTTCGCGGTCGGACTGGGAGATGATTTTTTCGATGTCGTCGCCCGGAATAAATTCTGCAACTCCGCATGCTACGCGGTAGGGGGTAGGTTCAAGTTTTGCATGAAACTGACGGACAAGTGTTAGAATCTGTTCCTTCGTAAAATTTAAAAAGATTGCCATAAACTCATCGCCGCCCGTTCTGTAAAGGCGTGCTTTAGGGAATGTCGTAAGCATAAAGTCTACGCATGTCTTGATTGCAGTGTCACCTGCGGCGTGTCCGTAGTTATCGTTCCATCTTTTTAAATCATTTAAATCCATTGATAAAACAATTATCTTTCTATTTAAAAATCGTCTTAAGTCAAGATAAAAGCATCGGCGATTTAAGAGATTTGTGAGCGTGTCGCGTTTGTGAACCTGCACATTAAGGAACAGAAAATAGAAAACGATTCCGATTGTGATTGTCTGTGCAAGTATTATGCTGAATAAAAAGAAATGCTCGAGCACTGCTGCAGCAGATGCAAACACGATAATCACTGCAATGACTACTGTTTCCATTTTATTTGATTTATAAATTTTAAGTGAATTGTTTATGATGAGAACAGCATATGCGAGTGTCGTAAAGTGACACAGATATCCCAATGGTCCGTGTCCGAGCATGTTGTCGTCTGTAAAGAAAAACATTATTCCTGTCGGAATGCTTAAAAATGAAATTGCTGTGTTAAAGAAAATCGGAATCCAATACCACGCAGAAGGGCGTTTCTGGTTTCTTCCGGATACTTCAAAAATAAGGAAGATGGTTATCGGGCGAAGGGCATAGCCGACTGCAGAACTCCAGTAGCGTGCGCTCGTAGGGGCAGGCAGCTGTGAAGAAAGATATCTTACGTTATCTGCAAATGTGAGAAGCAGTGCAAGAATACAGGCAACGAAAAAATACATGAGTACGTTTCGCGGAAACGTTTTATTTGTACATATAAAAACGAGAAGAATTATCGAAATAGCAACTGACTGATAATTAAGCTGTATAAGCCCTCTAAATAATGTAAACTCCATCTCCTTAATTATAAACTATCCTTGACCAAACAACAATAGTGACTTTATAATTATATAAAGCAAAAAAAAAGGGGTTTTGTGGAACATTCTTATAAAATTGTTGTGTCGGATACAGATATTTTAACGAAACTTTGCGGCACTAACGACAGCAATCTTAAACTCATAGAACAGCATCTTGGCGTACCCGTGTTCATGCGGGGAAATGAACTGTCCGTAGAACAGGACGATCCTGCGATTTTACAGCAGTTCAGGTTTATAATAGATAGAATTATTGACGAAATCGAAGAAGGCTATGCAGATACAGAAGATGCTGTAGCTTCTATCCTTAATACAGACTTAAATCCTGACTATACTCCTACAAAAGACTATTTTTCCTCTAAGCGTGAACACGCTACAATGAATGAAGGGGCTGTTATTGTTCCGGGTTGCCAGAAAAAAGTATATCCTAAGACCCAGAATCAGGCAGATTATGTAAGGCTTTTGAGGACAAAGGACATGGTTTTCTGTACGGGAAGTGCAGGTTCGGGAAAGACTTTCCTTGCCGTTGCAGAAGCTTTGAGGCTTGTTCTTTCTAAAGAAAAAAAGGGATTGTTTTAACCCGTCCGGTTGTAGAAGCAGGGGAAAGCCTTGGATTTTTGCCTGGTGACCTTGATCAGAAGATTGGCCCGTACCTGAGGCCGCTTTATGACTCTATGGAAGCGATTTTACCTAAGGATACTGTTAAAAAATTAATAGAAAATGGTATAATAGAGATGGCTCCTCTTGCGTATATGCGCGGAAGGACTCTAAATGATTGTGTGGTTATCCTTGATGAAGCACAGAATACGACATGCGAGCAGATGAAAATGTTTTTGACACGCATGGGAAATGGATCTAAGGTATTTGTTACCGGAGATGTTACTCAAATAGATTTACCAAAAAGATGTAAGTCTGGTCTTGTAGATGCTCTGCAGGTTCTTTCGAATGTTTCGGAAATCGGAATGATGCAGATGACGGGAGCAGATGTAGTAAGAAATCCTCTGGTAAAAAAGATAGTGCAGGCGTACGAAAATGCAAAAGAAGAATGATAATGTAATTGAAAACTCAAAGAAAAAGGAAAAGAAGAATAAAGATAAAAAAGTTTCTGTTTTTAAGAAATTTTTTGAAAATTTAAAGGAAGATTATCCTATTTTTATTCTTTCGATAGTTTCTTTTCTCGTTATTTCTATAATTACTTTTTTTAGTGTAACGAAAAACGTGACTATTGCAGCTTTTTCTCTTAATGAATACGAAATCGGGCAGATTGCAGACAGAAACATTGTTGCAGACAGAACGATTCCGGCAAACTCAAAGTATCCGATTGCAATTCATGACGGTGAAAAAATCATAAGAAAGGGTTTTCCTATAACAGAAGAAGGCTACAGAAAACTCGAAAAGATGGCTAACGAAAAAGAGTACATCGATTACAGAGCTTATGCAAATTCTGTACTTTATCTGCTCCTTTTGATGATTTTGTGGACCCTTCTTTATTCTGATGTGCTTTTAGGAAGAAAACTTGCCTTTAAAGAACTTTTACTGCAGATTATTTTCTTTACGATACTTTATTCGTGTACGCTTTTTGCTCCGAAGTATCCGTTTTTTGCGCAGTCACCGTTCCATCTGTGTATTGCGATTCCGACTGCATTCGTAATCTTTTTGATTACGCTTCTTTACGGTGAAAAATCTGCTTTGTTCTATTCCATCGTATTATCGCTGGGAATTTTAAGCGCTGCAGACTACAATATCATTGTATTCCTCTTTACGTTCTGTTCATGCTTTAGTGCTGCACGAATCGTAAGGAAAATTGAAACACGTATCGATATGGTTTTTGCGTCTGTTTCGATTGCGCTTTTGAACATCCTGTTTTTATTTCTTGAAAAAATTCTTTTTAATGAGTCGTTTGACAGATTTGGAACTCTTGCATTTGCGATTGCGGTAAACGGTTTTATCTGCGGTATTCTTGCTTTAGGATTTATTACTCCGCTTGAACAGATTTTAAATACTGCATCTGTATTCAGGCTTATGGATTTAAGTGACCTTAACAATCCTACTATGAGAGGGCTTTTGCTTACCGCTTCGGGCACTTATAACCATGCGATGATGGTTGCAACCCTTGCCGAAAATGCATGTAACGAAATAGGAGCAAATGCCCTCGTTGCGCGCGTCGGTGCATACTATCACGATATCGGAAAGATGGATCAGAGCGAATATTTCGTAGAAAACCAGACCGGGCAGAATAAGCATGACGACATTAATCCGTCACTTTCTGTTTCTGTAATACGAAGCCATGTTAAAAAAGGTGTTGAAAAAGCTCATCAGCTGCACCTTCCTCAGGTTATCATCGACATCATCGCAGAGCATCATGGAAACAGCGTAATTGCATATTTCTATAACGAAGCAAAAAAACAGAATCCGGATGCAAACGAAGAAGATTTTGCATATAACGGAGTTCCGCCTACGACAAAAGAAAGTGCTGTAGTAATGCTTGCAGATACAGTAGAAGCTGCATGCCGTACTCTTGAAAAGCCTTCTGTTTCTCGTCTTGATAAATTTATTCAGAGTCTTATCGCTTCTAAGCTTGAACATCATCAGCTTGATAACTGTAATCTTACATTCAGTGATCTTACTAAGATACGTGAATCTTTTGTTACGATTCTTGCAGGTTATTATCACTCGCGCATCGAGTATCCTGACCAGAAAGATCCTGATGATCCAGAAGAAAAAAATAAGACTGTGGTCGTAAATAATTCAGTAAAAATAAAACAGAAAAAAAAGTAGTTATGGCAAACAGAATTTTAGTAAGCGTTCAGGAAAATCTGGAAACTCCTTCATGGTTTGAAAAAGTAGAGGACTTTATTTCTCTTGCGATGAAAAAACTCAAGTTTGACGGTGAAGAAGTTTCTGTAATGTTTGTTGATAATGAATACATAAAAGTTCTTAACAAAGAATACCGTAACATTGATGCTGCTACAGATGTTTTATCTTTTGAAGCCGATGGCGAATACGAAGATGATGAAGGAAAATGGAAAACAGTCGGTGATATTGCCATAAGCATAGAAATGATCAGGGAAAATGCTGAATATTTTGAAATAACAGAAAATGATGAGCTTAAACGTCTTTTAGTTCACGGGCTTCTGCATTTAAACGGAATGGATCACGGCGAAGAACATATCGAAAAGGGTGCAAAGCCTGAGTGCGAAATGCTTGTGCTGCAGGAAAAAATTCTTGATGAATTAAAGGATGAAATGATTATAGAAAGTTAGAAATGGTAGAGAGAAATGAGTTTATTTGATTTTGCTAAAACGAAAAATAAAGAAGAACCTCAGACAGAACTTGATGAAATCTTAAACGAAGAAAAAGAAGATATGATTCAGGGTGTAGAAGATCTTTCGAGCACTCTGGTAAAAGAGGTTATGATTCCGAGAATCGATGTTGACTTTGTAAATGTTGACTGGACTCAGGAAGAGTGGACTAAAAAGATTTTCGAAAGCGGACATTCGCGCTTTCCTGTCTATAAAGATTCAATTGATAATGTAGTCGGAATTCTTTATGTAAAGGATCTTATAAAATATCTTTTTAACAACGAAACTGTTTCGCTTGAAAAAATAATAAGAAAGGCTTTTTTTGTTCCGGAAACAAAAAGAATAGATACACTTTTGCGCGAGTTTAAAAGGCGTCATGTTCATATTGCGATGGCTGTCGATGAATATGGCGGGCTTTCGGGTATCGTATGCCTTGAAGATATCATCGAAGAAATTGTAGGGGATATTCAGGATGAGTTTGATAACGAGCGCGAGGATATAATAAATCTCGGTAAGGATACATGGCTTATCGACGCAAGGGAAAATCTTGAGGATTTGAACGAGCAGATTGGATCAGAGTTTCCGAGCGGCGATTTTGATACTTTCGGCGGATTTGTGCTGGATTTATTCGGTAAAATTCCGCTTAAATTTGAAAAAATTACATGGAAAGATTATGACTTTATAATTCAGGATATGGACGGTCATAGGATTGATATGATTAAAGTTATATATCATAATGAAGGTGGTGGGGAAAAGGATGAAAACAAAGAATGACGGCCTTGTAAAAAGGTTCTTTTTAATTTCTTCTGTATGTTTATTTTTAATTCTTCCGGCTTCTGCAGAAGTAAACGGCTTTTCAAAAACACGTGCATTTGAGCAGAACAGCAATATGTCTGCTGCCCAGCTTTATAACATCGGTTATGATTTTTACAGTCAGAAAAACTGGTGGCAGGCAAGTGAGAAATTTCAGGAGGCATTGCAGAAAAACGGCGCTTATGCAGATGCGTGGTACATGCTTTCTAAATGTTCTTATGAGATGAACCAGTTTGATCTGTGTGTTGAATATGTAGAAAACGCGCAGAAATATGCCGGTGAAAAACCAGAGTATACAAACCTTAAGGCGTTCAGTTATATTTCTCTCGGGAAATTTAATGACGCAGACAAGCTTTTTAATTCAGTTTTAAAAAAATATCCAAACAATATAGAAGCAAGATTTGGTCTTGCAGAACTTGATCTTTTTTCTGGAAAACTTTCTGGTGCAGAAAGTCTTTATAACGATGCTTTAAAACGCGAGCCTTTAAATGTAAAGGCGCTTTTAAGTCTTGCGCTTGTTAGTACAGAGCTCGGTAAAAAAGATCTTGCCTACAGTTATATAAACAGGGCATTGCAGTCTCATGCAAATAACGAAGAAGTTTATTTTATTGCTTCTTATCTTTCTGCAATGAATGGGGACTATAAGGATGCAGAAAAAAAATGCATCATGGCCGTCACTGTAAATCCAAATTACGACAGCGCTTACGAACTTTTATCGACAATCTATTATGCTCAAAAGCGCTACGATGATGTAATTGATATTGCAGACTTTAGGATAAACCGCAACCGAAATGTTTCTCAGGCCTGGTTTATAAAAGGTCTTGCGCTTGAAAAGCTTGGACGTTATGAAGATTCTCTTGCTACCTGGGAAACTGGTCTTACAGTAGATCCTTCTGACGAAATAATGAGAAGCGCTTTTGAACTTTCGATTTTAAAGAATACTCGTCTTGAAGATCCTAGAAGAAAAAACTGGGCGATGTATCATGTTAAAAAAGGACAGGAGTATCAGAAAAAATATTCGGGACTTCAGGTTCGTTATGAATATCAGAGCGCTTTAAAGATAAATCCTAAAAACAAAACCGCACGTCTTGCTTTTTCTGACATTCTCTATAATGACGGATTTAACGAAAACTATCTTGAACAGATTAAGTTTGTAAAGAATAATTCAAAGCTTCCTGAGGTAAAGAACAAGGATAAACCTACAGATATCGAAGAAGCAAAAAAGATACGCTACACAAGACTTTCTGATACTGTAGAAGGTTTTGAGTCCCTTATGGAAAATACACTTGCAAAAAAATGGGACATCAATCCGTTCTATCTTGATAAGACAAGATGGAATATCGGTATTTATTATATGGAAAAAGTTGAACCGCTTTATCACTGTGATATTGCGCGCATTGCATCGGATACGCTTCGCCTTATGTTCCAGGGAATTTCTTCTACGAACGTAAAGCTTTATCCAGAAGAAGTTACAGGTTATGCAGACGCATATAAAAAAGCGCACGATAAAAAGCTCGACTATTTTATTATTCTTACAGGAGACGAAACGGAACGTGACGTAAAGATTGACGCCGTAATGTATTCTGCAAGGACCGGAACAAAGACAAGAGATTTTTCTATTTACAGAACGGGTAACGAAAGATTCTCCGGTTCGCTTTTAAGATTAAGAAAAGAAATACTTTCGATTTTACCGGTGAGGGCAAATATATTAAACAGAAGCCTTTCTGATATTCTTATCGATATAGGAAAAACAGAAGGTATCGTAAAGAATTCTAAATTTGCCGTAATCAAAAAAGGTGCGATGAAAACAAGCGATACCGGAGTAGGGCTTGTTTATAACGAATCTGACATGCTCGGTATCGTAACGGTTACTAAAGTTTCTGAAGAAATTTCTGAAGGTGTTCTTTCTGATACGGGATTTTATGACAGAGTTAACAGCGATGACGAGCTGATTCTTGTAGAAGTTCCGGATCCGAAAACTTCACAGGAAACTCCTAGTGAAGCTGCAAGGGATACTTCTCCTCAGGCGACAAAAGATACTCAGGGCAAAGTGAGTGCACTTAAGGGTGCAGATCTTGAGATTACCAGAACTCCATCGCTTATAAGAATGATAAAAGAACTTAATTGATTTCTATCATGTCAAGGCTTGAGTCTATCCATTTCTTTGATAGCTTAGGATATTCTTCGCTGACTGTGAGGAAGTTAAAGAGTGCATTCTGATAGTCTTTTGAAAAATAATATGACTGTGCAAGATAGAATGTCGCGCGTTTTGATGTAGATTCACTGCGGCGTACACTTAAAAAATCGTTAAGCTCTTTTATCGAAGCTTTAAAATCTTTTTTTGCAAATGTTGCCTTTAAGATTTTAAATAAGAAGTAGTCGTCACCGCCTTCCGGGCAGACAAGGTCTTCTTCGAAAATATGCATTTTTGTTATTTTATTTTTCTTTCCGACATAATTTTTGCCGAGAGTTTTTGAAGCGTTCATTGCTTTAGGACCAAGTTTGACAGCCTGGTTTTTATTTGTGTCTACAAGTCCCGGTGTAGGAAGAGGAATGTCTCTCATTCTTTCTGAAACGTCCACCGGTTTTGAAGTCTTTTTTGAAGATGCTGTTTCTGACGGAGTGATTACTTCGTTTTCGACATTCATGTTTTTTCTGGCTCTGATTCCGCCTACAGATGTATTAATCGAAGGAAGAAGAATCATGTAAGGGCCGTTGTCTGTATTTGCAATTACGCAGTAAAAATATTCGCGAAAATCTTCTACGAAGTCTGTGTATTCTGTGATATCCGAAGCAAGCTGTGCAATTACTCCGAGCGAAGAAAGCTGTTCGTAAGAAGTAATCTGCTTTGTGTCACGGCAGATTAAAAAACCTGTTATTGCCGGCTCTGAGTTTTCCGGGATTTTCCATGTTATTTTGATTTTTGAAGTTTCTTTTGGAACGACATTTATATCAAGGGCAACCGGCCTTGACTGTGCAAATGTAAAATAAGCGGTAAATACGGCTGTTAAAGCAATAAGCAGTTTTTTAAGTTTCATACTATATATTGTATAATCATTTTTACTTATTTGACAAGATACAATGTTTAATTTATTCTATGAACTATGTTAGAAGAATTAAAATTACCTATAGCTGAATTAAAAGAAAATATCATGAATGTCTGGGGGTGTCTTTGACCCGGATTCAATCTATAAGAAAATAGAAGAATCAGAAAAACTTACTACAGCCGACGGTTTCTGGGACGATCCTCAGAAAGCCCAGAAGGTTATGAGTAAAATCAGAGCCCTTAAAATGCGCGTTGAGCCGTGGAAAGAGCTTATAAACGATATAGACGACATAGAAACAATGTATGAACTTGCTTTAGAATCAGGCGATGCGGCTTCTGAAGCAGAGATCAGGACAATGTATGAAGAAGCAAAGAAAAAGTACGAAAAACAGAGCGTATTAAATCTCCTTTCGGGCGAGGTGGACAATTCGAGCGCCTTTCTTACGATTCATGCGGGAGCCGGCGGAACCGAAGCCGAAGACTGGGCTTTTATGCTTAGCAGAATGTACACGCGCTGGGCAGAACGCCGTGGCTTTAAAATAGAAGTAATTGATCAGCTTGAGGCAGAAGGCGGAATTAAATCAATAACCTTTCAGATTGACGGTGAGTACGCGTACGGCTACCTTAAAGGAGAAGCCGGAATCCACCGTCTTGTGCGCATAAGTCCGTTTGACGCGAACGCAAGACGACATACTTCTTTTTCGAGCGTTTATGTTTTTCCTGTTCTTGATGATACAATCGAAGTTGAAATCAGACCTGAGGATTTGAGGGTTGATACATATCGTGCAGGCGGAAAAGGCGGTCAGCATGTAAACAAGACTGACTCGGCTGTAAGGTTTACTCATCTTCCTACAGGAATTGTAGTTGCATGTCAGAGTGAAAGAAGCCAGATTTTTAACCGTCAGGCATGTATGAGTATGCTCAAGGCAAAACTCTACGAATATTACCGTGAGCAGAAAGAAAAGGAAAACTCAAAATATGCCGGTGAAAAAAAGGATATCGGCTGGGGAAACCAGATTCGTTCTTATGTATTCCAGCCATATACGATGGTAAAAGATCACAGAACAAAATACGAATGCGGAAACATTCAGGCGGTGATGGACGGCGATATTGATCAGTTTATCGAAGCTTACCTCAAAGCAAAATGGAACGGCACAGTATCAGAAGATGCCGGAGAGGATGATGACTTATAAAAATAAATTTAAACCGGCTGCTCTAAGAGCATGCAGGTTTTTAATTATTTTATCGTTTCTCTTTTCGGGCAGTTTATTTGCCGATGATGGTTCGGTCGAAGGTAAAAAATGGACTGTCGGTGCGCATAAATTTTCCTATACGCAGGATGTAAAGCGTTCGCAGTTTGAAAACGCTGTTTTGACTGCAATGCCGGAACTTATTCTTGAGCAGTTATACGGAACTAAATCAAGAAACATTCCGTCAGATGAAATTTTAAACAGGAATATCGACAAACTCGTAAAGGAGCGTCTTGCACTTTTTCTTGAACTTTCCGGAGAAGTTAAGAAAAAAGATGCCCTTATCGTAAAGCATTTATCTGAATACCAGTTTAAAAAGCAGTCTGACATTCAGGATAAAAAGATAGAAGAAATAAAACATAAGATAGATCTTAATCTTGAAAAACAGGATGAAGTTTTTAAAGATTATAAAAATTCTCAAGGCGATTTTGCAGAAAAAAATCTTGTAACAGAAGAATTTGCATTTTACAAGGGAGAATCAAAAGAACTTTTTTCGTTCAGCAGTGAGATTGATGAACCTGATTTTAAATCCTATAAATGTTCAGAAGAAATCGTTAAGGCTGGAATAAATTCTCTCATAACCGGAACAATCGTAACATACGGTGAATATGCTGCAGTAAGCGTTGAAATGTTTTTATATCCCGGAGCTGTTTCTTGCGGTGTAATTACAGAAGTCGGGCTTCTTGCTCTTCCTGATGAGATTGCAAAAAACATTGCGTACAGGCTTGTTCCGATTATAGAAAATGCACTGCCTTGTGAAGTGCAGATTAAGATTTATCCTGAAGAATTAAAATCAAAGGCAAAGCTTACGGTTGACTCTACGCTTTATGCGAAAATTCCGGATAAGATAATTTTAAGTACAGGCGTACATAATTTTTCTTTTGAATGCGACGGCTATAAGCGTGAAAATTTTTCATATGGCTTTGGTTATGAAAAAAAATATCTTATAGAGCTTGAATTTCTTCCTGAAGATTATATGAATACAGCGATTCTTTTAAAGAATCCTTTTGAAACAGACATTTTTTATAACGGAATTAAAAGTCCTGATAATCAGATGAATATTAAGATAAATAATACCGGAATCCTTGGTTACGCTTATTCTGTAAATAAAAATACTGTATTCTTTAAAATTGATGATAAGGATATTTTTAATAATGCTGTCTTTATGGCAGATATTAATGATTATAATATAGAAGATCGCATAGAAAAAAGCCGCAGATTGATGTATATTTCATACAGCGCGCTTATCTGCTCGCTACCTTTTCTTTTTTATTCATATTCAAACTATACGAACTATTACAAGGCTTATGAGCTTGGATCTGCCAGTGTAAGTTTGAATGATATAGATAAGTACAAGACTATGACTTACGTAAGCGGTGCAATAAGTGCTGCCTGCGGAATCTGGTTTACGGTTCAGCTTGTACTTTATCTTGTAAATGCAAACAAAACTCTGCCGGTCGAAGTAAAGAGCGTTAAATATGATTATGATACTGCAGTAAGCGGCTATCAGGAATCGCAGAAAACGCTTAAGACTGAGCGCGAGGAAAAAGAGGCTTTGCAGAAAGCAGAGCTTGAAGCAGAGGCGGCTGAGGGCACAGAATCAGAGACTTTAGAAACAGAAGCGGCAACAACGGAGGAATAAAATGGCTAAACTTTCTTTTGCACAGAAAATCAAAAATCTTTTTTCATCACATAAAGACAGAAATGAAGATTTTTTTGAGGACCTCCTCGATGCTCTGATAGAAGGCGATGTCGGAGCAAAGAATTCTATGGAAATTGTTGACCTTCTTGAGCAGCAGTGCAGGGAAGGAAAGATAAAATCAGAAGAAGATATAATGCAGAAATTAAAATCTCTTTTGCTGGAATATGCAAAAGGCATTGAGTTTGTTCCGCAAAAAGACAAGATAAATGTATGGATGGTGCTCGGAGTTAATGGAGTTGGAAAAACAACAAGCTGCGCAAAGATTGCAAATAAATTAAGGAACGAAGGTTTTGAAAACATAGTTCTTTCTGCAAGTGATACTTTCAGGGCGGCAGCAATCGAGCAGCTTTGCTATCATGCAGAAAAAATCGGGATAAGGATTGTAAGCCACCAGAACGGTTCGGATCCATCGAGTGTAGTTTTTGATGCTGCAGAAAGCGTTAAATCTCACGGAGGCGGTCTTGTAATTGCTGATACTGCAGGAAGACTTCATAATAAAGAAAACCTTGTTCATGAGCTTGAAAAAATTGACAGAATCTGCAGTCAGAAAGCCGATGAGGGCTGTTATAAAAAAATACTTGTAATCGATGCAACGACCGGTCAGAATGCGTTGAGGCAGGCAGAAGTGTTTAATGAGGCTGTCGGAGTTGATGCAATTGTAATGACAAAATATGATTCTACGGCAAAGGGCGGTGTTGCAATAAGCATCTATAAAGAACTTAATATTCCTGTTCTTTATGTGTGTACAGGTGAAACATATTCTGATATTGAGGTGTTTAATCCTCAAGACTATGTAAATGAATTTCTTGGTTTGTAAGAATTTATGGATTTTAAGGATTGCAGACTTAAGGTACGGTGAGCAGTAATGTGTAGGACAAAACCGGTAAAAAAAATCTTCTGTATATTTTTTATTCTCTTTTTCGTCCCGTTCTTTTTTTATGCGCAGGATGAATCGGATGAAGAAATGGCTGACGTAACTGCCGACGTAACGGCTGACGTAGCTGCCGACGTAACGGCTGACGTAGCTGCCGACGCAGAAACTTCCGGCGACTCTGAAGAAAGGACCTCCAGCGACTCTGACAATAAAGTAAAAATTCCTAAATACGAATATATTCTTGATGAAAGTAACTCACTTCATATTCATTCATACGAAGATGAAAATGTTGAATACCTTACGGTAAATAAAAGTAAATTTGTCGAAGGAAGAACAGTAGTAATCTTTTCAAAGCAGAATCTTAAAAGGTTTTATTACGACAAGGACTTTTATCTTGAACATGTAGAAATCTGGAAAACTGCAGAAAAAGCGGCTGACTATAAAATCAAAAAAAAGATTTATTATGAATACGAAGATAAAGGCCTTGCTTATAAAACTTTTGAAATAGATTATGAAAACGAGCTTTATACTGAATATGTCTACAGCGAAAAAAAACTCCTTCTCGAAAAAACAGAATATGACATTAAAGACTTAAATATAAAGCCTGAAGACAGAACAATCGACAGAAATAAAATGCAGAAAAAGATGCTTTATTATTATCTTTATAAATATGACGAAAAAGAACGCATTTTAATGGAAAGTGAAACTCATCTGGAGTATTATAAAAATTCAGTACGTGAGAAAAAAAGAAATACAAGAAAGAATATTTACGAATATATAAGGGTAGACTGCCCGCCATCAAAAACTTTTTTCGAAAATGATGTACTGCGCTTGAAAATCGTATATACTTCTAAAAAAGATTATGTTCAGAATGTATATTTTGACAATGATACATATGTCAGGACAGAATTTGTAAATGCAAGAAAGCACCTTGAAGTATTCTATGTTTCGGGTGAAGAAAAATTAAGAAGAACTTATGATTAAAGATTTTAGCTGGATAAATTTTGTAAATAAACGCTTCTCTATGGTTGACTCAAAGGGCCGTTCTGCAGTTACTACAAGACTTTCGACAATCGGAATCTGTTTTGGGGTGATGACTTTAATTACGGTTTTGAGCGTGATGAATGGTTTTCAGCTGCAGTTTATCGATTCGATAATTGAACTTAGCTCATATCACGTGCAGGTTGCTTTAGGTGAGGATGTTGCCGGGAGCGAAGAGGCCAAAAACCGCGAAGAGACTCAAACCCGCGACAAAGTTGTAGATTGCGCGGATTTTTCTGAGCTTGAATCATATTTAAAGTCGGATAAAAACGTCGTATCTTTTGTGCCGTTCAGGGAAGCGCAGGGTCTTATGACAGACAATGGCGGTAAAGAAGCCGGCTGCCTTATAAGGTCTGTTCCAGAAGATGTGCTTTCTAAAGATCCTGGATTTAAGTCTCAGATGAAAATCGTGTCGGGCGATTTTGACATTTCGGGTGAGGACTCAATCGTGCTTGGTATAAGGCTTGCACGAAGCCTTGGGGTAAGGACCGGCAGCCGGGTAAATATTTTTGCTTTAAGCGGTTCCGGTGATACATCGCTTATTTCAAACGACCGCACTTTCACTGTTACAGGAATTTTTTCCTGCGGTTATGCAGATATAAATGCTGCTTATGCCTTTATAAATCAGAAAGGGGCAGATAAATATTTCGGGAATGCAGAAACTACATACGGAATAAAACTCTTGAACCAGAGTTCAGATTTAAAGATGCAGAAAGAGCTTTTAAAAAAGTTTCCTGACTACAAAGTGTCTGTATGGCGTGATTATAACAGAAGTTTTTTTGGTGCCCTTCGTGTAGAAAAAAATATTCTTCTTTTACTTGTTGTAATGATTTTTATAGTTGTCGCAATAAATATTTATAATTCAATGAGAAAGCTTGTCTATGAGCGAAGGACAGAGATTTCGACTCTTGCAAGTCTTGGCGGAAGTAAAAAAGCAATCCGGAATGTTTTTATCATAAGGGGACTTTCGATTGGAATTAAAGGTTCTGTTTCGGGAATGATTCTTGCGCTCATAATAAGTTTTAATATTAAAAAAGTATTTTTCGTAATTTCTAAAATTCAGTATTTCTTTACGTGGATTTCGTCTGTGATTTTTAATCCTGCGGCAAAAGAACTTATAAGGGAAAATCCGATGTGGAACGTTTATGCAAATATTCCGGCGAGAGTTTTTGCAGGTGAAGTTGTTTTTATTACTTTATTCGGAATTTTTTCATGCCTCTTTTCGTCGTGGATTGCAAGTTCAAATATTCTTAAATTAAACATTTGTGAGGTTTTACATGAGCAGTAATATTGTAGAAATACGTAATCTTGAAAAAGTTTATGTTTCAAAAGGGGAAACCCTTACGGTTCTTAAAGACCTCAATCTTGATATTCCGGAAGGGAAAAAAATAACGATTGTAGGGCAGAGCGGTAACGGTAAAAGTACTCTTCTTAATATTATAAGCGGAATTGACTCAGCAACCGCCGGTACTATTAAAGTCGGAGACCGCGATTTAGAAAAGATGACAGAAAGCGAACTCTGTCAGTATCGCTCAAAATTTATAGGGCTTGTTTTCCAGTTCCATTATCTTTTAAAGGATTTTTCTGCCCTTGAAAATGTATTTTTGCCGGCATATATGGCGGGAATGAATAAAAAAGAGGCTATGGAAAAAGCACTTGCACTTCTTGATGACGCAGGGCTTTCTGACAGAATAAATCATCTGCCGTCAGAGCTTTCCGGTGGGGAGCGCCAGAGGGTTGCGGTTGCAAGAGCTCTTATAAACGATCCGAAACTGATTCTTGCAGATGAACCTACGGGAAACCTTGATCCAGAAAACGCAGCCCTTATTGGAAACCTGCTTTTTTCTGTTGCAGAAAAATATAATAAATCTCTTGTCCTTGTTACGCATGATATGGAACTTGCTAAAAAAGGTGATATCATCTACAGGATAAAAGATAAAAAACTTTTTGCAGGAGATTTATAATGAGTATAAAATCTTCTGCACTTCTTGCTTCGAGGATGCTTTTGCCTAAGGTAAACAGAAAGTCTGTGGGTACTAAAAGCATTGTCGGAGCAGTAATCTGCATCGCATTGAGTTTGATTCCGCTTGTAACAGTTTTATCCGTAACCGACGGGATGATAGAAGGAATAACGGAGCGTCTTATAAATCTTTCTTCGTCGCACATCCAGGCACAGTTTTCGTATTTTGGTGATGAAACAATCGATAAGGATTTTATGGATTTTGGATGTGAAAGCGTAAAAAAACTGCCCGAAGTAAAAGAGGCTTATGAACTTATTTCTTCCAGCGGTTTTGTCTCGTCAAAGAGTGGAAGATGCGGTGCTTTAATCAGGGCAGTTGAACGCGACACTTTTGAAAAAGTAGGCTCATATAAAAATCTTTTTTCATGTGTTGAAGGCTCGACAGAAGATTTTATAAACTCAAATTCAAAATCTGCCCTTATCGGAAAAGAAATTGCATCACGCCTCGCTCTTTCTCCAGGAGATACGATAAGGCTTGTTACGACTCAGAAACTTAACGGAAAAATTTTTCCGAAAATTACTGCATTTAAAGTTTCTGGAATCATAAGCTGCGGTTATCAGGAGCTTGATTCACTCTGGGTTTTTATTCCGATTGAAGAAGGTATTAAGATTCTGCATCCGGAGAACGCGACGGTTTCGATAATGATAGAGACTTCCGATCCGTTTAAAAATATTAAAAACATTCAGCAGAAAGTTGATGAGCAGCTTCTTTATTCTGCGATGACATATACTTGGGATGAACTTAATCAGGGACAGTATGAAAATTTTTCGAGCACGAAAATGCTTCTTCTTTTTATAATGATTTTAATCGTACTTGTTGCCTCTGTAAATATTTCTTCCTGTCTTGTAATGCTTTCTATGGAGCGGCAGAAAGAAATTGCAATTTTAAAAAGTGTAGGGGTAAAGAATTCTGACATAAGAAAATCGTTTATCCTTACAGGGCTTGGAATAGGAGCAGCAGGAGTAATTATAGGAATTCCGCTTGGGATTCTGATAAGCTTTAACATTAATAGTCTTATTCAGCTTGTAGAAAAAATAATAAATGCTTTTGCACAGCTTTTTTATCTTATTAAAAATGGAAATCTCAGGTCTTTTTATACGATTCACCTTATGGACGAAGCTTATTATCTTGAAAAAATACCAGTAGAAATTCCTGGAAAACAGATTATAATGTATATACTGATGACTCTGGTTCTGTCTCTGCTTACAAGCCTTGCTCCGGCGGCAAAGGCAGCAAAGGAAAAACCTATAGAAACTTTCAGGAAGGCGGGTGTGTAAATGCTTTGTGATTTATGCCACAGAAATGAAGCAACTTTTTTTGTTGAACAGACCTCAAAAAGCGGAAAGCGAAAACTGCATTTCTGCGCAGACTGTGTCAGACAGCGCGGTTTTTCTACTGACCCTAAAGAAATTTCAAAGGCGTTAAATTCTCTTTTCATGGAAGTTTACAACGCAGAAAAATCTTCTGATTTAGCATGTCCTGTCTGTGGTCAGCATCTTTCACGCATAATGCTTACCGGTCTTACAGGGTGTCCAGAGTGTTACGAAATTTTTAAAGATAAGATAGTTGAATACATGAAAAAACAGAAAATTTATGGCGAGTATACCGGACAGATGCCAAAAAGAATTGCGGCATTCCGTTCTGTTCTTACTGACAGAATTGACGTTCAGAAAAAACTTGAACTTGCCATAAAAAATGAAGACTATGAAAAGGCAGCCTTTTACCGCGACTACCTTCATGCAATAGAAAACAAAGCTGTGTTTGACGGAGATTTTGAGCAGGACGATGATGCAGGACGAAAATAGCAGGGCAGAAATCTGGTACAATACACCGGCCCAGGATCAGGATGTCGTAGTCTCTACACGTGTTCGTCTTGCAAGAAATCTTGCAAGCTTTCCTTTTCCGTTAAATTCTAAATCTGATGAATTTGACAGGGTTCAGAATATCGTATTTGATGCTTTTTCGAAATTTAATCATCCGGATAACTACCAGATAATGGCATTAAAAAATCTCGATACAAACGGAGAAAAGATTCTCGGCGAGCGTGGTCTTTTTGACGGTACAAGCGGAACAGGATTAATAACGACGCTTGACGGCATTTCTGCATGTATTGTAAATGACTGCGATCATGTGCGTATTTCGAGTTTTGCGCCCGGCCTTGAGCTTGAAAAAGCATACGAAAGGGCAGAAGACATAGATAACCAGATGCAGCAGTTTGTTCAGTTTGCGGCAAGCCGGGATTTCGGCTATCTTACCTCAAGCGTGTTCAACGCCGGCAGCGGTATGAAAACAAGTCTGCGCCTTCATCTTCCATCGCTAAGTTTTAGCGGTGAGATTCGTGATGTTGTTAAGCAGGTTTATGAAAAGAACTATACATTCGCAGACTGTTATGGGGTAGGAAGTTTCTTTAATTCCGCGCTTGGCGCTTATTACCAGGTTTCTTCTATTTCTTCGATGGCCGGTTCAGAAATCGACCAGCTCGCCTCGATGAGTGCCGTCGGGAAATTTATTTGTGATTTAGAACGCAAGAAAAGGGCCGAATATGCCGATAATAAACCGACAGTTGTTCACAATATCGTAGTAAGGGCATATTCCCTGGCAAAATTTACGATTCTGCTGGAACTTCGTGACTGCATTGACATTATTTCGTGCCTTAAATGGGGACTTGATCTTGGTTTTATTGCAGGTGTCGAAGATTATGAATTAAACTCGCTTCTTTATCGTGTTCAGCCGGGACATTTAGGATATCTGCTTAAGACGAATGATTTTAATTTTGAAGAAGATGTCGAAAACGACGCTCAGTTAAAAGAAAATCGTCTGCGTGCAATTATCTTAAAATCCACAGTTGAAAAAATATCTTTTGTTTCATAGTTTTTCTTCTGTAAATTTATTTTGAATTTATTGTTAAGGACAGGCAGAAATTTATGAAAGGTTTATCTCCGAGAGCTCAGCGTATTATTGTTGCATTGGCACAGGACGAAGGCCGTAAAAGCGGCAGCGCATATCTTTTACCGGAACACGTTCTTCTTGCACTTTTAAAAAATGCAGATTCTGTTGGTTATTCACTTTTACTTGTGATGAACGTGAATGTCCTTAACTTTCAGCTTGCACTTGAACAGAGTTTAATACCGGCAAAAAACAGTGCCGATGGAATTTATGAACTTCCTCCAAGCAGACGACTTTCGGCTTTGATTGATTCAGCAAGAGTAGAAGCACAGAACATAGGTGACGATTATATCGGCACTGAACATCTTGTAATCGCCGCAATAAGGGAAGAACGCAGTATTACAAACCGCTATTTTATTAGATCAGGAATTTCTGTTGAATTAATAAGAACACTTTTGCCGGATGCAAGAGCACGCACAATTTCCAGCGCAAGTGAAAGCGGTCAGAAAAATCTTGAAAAAAGCATAATAAAAGATTTATTTGGTCCAAAGTCTGATGATGATTTGTACGAAGCCTTTGATTCTGCAAAACCAAAACAGCCGGCTATGGGAAAACCGGCAGAAGAAAACAGGGCTCAGCCGGCTCCTCAGAAACCAAAAAATCAGAATCATCAGAATTCGATTCTCGCTGAATACAGCCGCGATCTTACGGCAGAAGCTAAAAGCGGTGCATGTGATCCTGTTGTCGGACGTGAAAAAGAAATACAGCGCGTGATACAGATTCTGTCGCGAAGAAATAAAAACAACCCGCTTTTAATCGGTGAGCCGGGCGTTGGTAAAACTGCAATCGTAGAAGGATTGAGCCAGGCAATCGTAAGGGGCGAAGTACCTTATAATCTTTTAAAGAAAAAAGTTATGGTTCTGGACCTTGGGGCCCTCATCGCAGGAACAAAATATCGCGGGGACTTTGAAGAGCGCCTCAAGAAAATAATGAATGAAGTAAAACAGGATAAAAATATCCTTCTTTTTATCGATGAGATTCATACGATAATCGGAGCCGGTGGTCAGGCAGGGCAGATGGATGCTTCTAATATGTTAAAGCCTGCATTAAGCCGCGGTGAAATCCAGATTATTGGTGCAACTACAAGAAAAGAATACAGAAAATATCTTGAAAAAGATTCTGCTTTTGAAAGAAGATTTCAGGTAATAAAAGTAGAAGAACCTAGCGACGAAGAAACAAATGATATTCTTGAAGGTATTAAAAAGAAATACGAGGAATATCACAATGTTCATTATGCTGATGATGTAATTCCGCTTATAATAAAACTTTCGCACCGTTATGTTCCTGACAGATTTTTGCCGGATAAGGCAATCGATATTCTCGACGAATCTGGTGCACAGAAAAAAATTCAGGAAGATAACAGACCTTCGGAACTTGATGAGCTTGAAAAAAATATTGAAGACCTTATCGAAGAAAAAAAACAGCTTGTAACGAATCAGAAATATGAAAAGGCAGCTTTAGTACGCGACAAGGTTATTGCATTAAAAGAAAAACTTGAATTGTTCAGCGAATATTGGAAACAGAACAATGGAAATATTCTAAAGGAAGTAAGGACAAGCGATGTTTGCCGTGTTATAAGTCAGATGACAGGAATTCCTGTTGAAGATCTTGATGTGTCACAGATTGAACGTCTTGTTCATATGGAAGATGAAATTCATAAAACTGTTATCGGACAGGATGAAGCTATAAAACTTATTTCGAGCGCAGTAAGAAGAAACCGTGCAGGTATTTCAAGTACAAAACGCCCGATAGGTTCGTTCATTTTCCTTGGTCCGACAGGGGTCGGTAAAACTCAGCTTGCAAAGACTTTAGCAAAATTCCTTTTTGGAACAGAAGATTCTCTTGTAAGAATAGATATGTCTGATTACATGGAACGCCATACGGCTTCGCGCCTTGTTGGTGCTCCTCCTGGATATGTCGGCTATGAAGAAGGCGGTGTTCTTACAGAAAAAGTAAGACAGCATCCTTATTCTGTAATTCTTTTTGATGAAATAGAAAAGGCTCACCCTGATGTATTTAACCTTATGCTTCAGATTCTTGAAGAAGGTGAATTAAGTGACGGCCTTGGTCATAATGTTAGTTTTAAAAATACCGTAATCGTCATGACAAGTAATGCCGGTGCAAGGGAAATTATTTCTGACGGTAAAATCGGATTTTCTTCGTTTAAGGGCAATGATTCGTCTCTGGATTATGAAAGCATAAAGGCCAGTGCTGTTCTTGAATTAAAGAAAATAATGAGTCCTGAGCTTATTAACCGTATCGACGATATAATCGTGTTCAGCGGATTGTCTCAGAAAGAAGTAGAAAAGATTCTTGATAACCAGCTTACAGAGCTTTCTGACAGGCTTCTTGAAAAGGGCTTAAAGCTTACTGTAAAACCTGCTGCAAAAAAATATATGGTCGAGCACGGCTATGACCCGGAAATGGGAGCCCGCCCGATGAGACGTATGATTCAGCGTGAAATCGAAGATCCTATGAGTATCATGATACTTACAAGGAATGAAAATTCATCTGATGAAATCGTGGTTGACTGCACGGGTGAAAAACTTGATATCAAGTACAAGAAGACAAGAAAGGTAACAAAGAAGGTTACCGAAAAGGTTAACTCATAAAAAGCGCTTTTTTAAACTTCTACATTATTGCATATACTTTTTATATTTTGTATAATTATGCTAAATAACAAATATGAATTTGCATATTTATGCAAAATGAGGATAAAGTATTGAAAAAGAATCCGGAAAGCGCATTTCTAAAACACCTGGCAGTAGTTGCACAGAAAAACGATGCTATCAATCCTGAGCTTTATGAAAAATATGACGTAAAGCGCGGGCTTCGTTATTCAAATGGAACTGGTGTCCTTGTAGGTCTTACAAAAATCGGTGATGTAGTTGGATATGAACTCAAAGACGGAAAAAAAGTTCCAATCCCTGGAAAACTTTTATACCGCGGATATGATATCGCAGAACTTGTACACGATTCAGAAAAACATAATGATTTTGGATATGAACAGTCTGTATATCTTCTGATGTTCGGAAAACTCCCGACAAAAAAACAGCTTGCGGATTTTAAAAAATATCTGGGAAGTCTTCGTGTTCTTCCACCAAACTTTACAGAAGACATGATTATGAAAGCTCCTTCTAACGACATCATGAATAAAATTGCACGTGGTGTTCTTGCAAGCTATTCATATGATCCGGATCCTGAAAACAGAAGTGTTGATAATATCATGAGACAGTGTCTTGAACTCATTGCCCGTTTTTCTACTCTTGCAGCTTATGCATATCAGGCAAAGAGAAGATATTACGACGGACAGAGTATGTATATTCATAATCCGAATACAGAACTTTCTACTGCAGAAAATTTTCTTCACTTGATTCGTTTTGACGGAAAATACACAAAACTCGAAGCTCAGATTCTTGATCTTGCATTGATTCTTCATGCAGAACATGGTGGTGGTAACAACTCATCTCTTACCGTGCATGTAGTTTCTTCTGCAGATACAGATACTTATTCATCAATTGCAGCTGCTGTAGGTTCTCTTAAGGGAAGAAGACATGGTGGTGCAAACATTCGTGTAATGGAAATGATGGATGATCTTAAAGCACATGTAAAAGACTGGACAAGCGATAAACAGATCCGCGATTATCTTACTCTTGTTGCAACAAGAAAGGCTTTTGATAAAACTGGTTTAATATACGGAATGGGACACGCAATTTACACTGTTTCTGATCCGCGTGCAGTTCTTTTAAATGAACTTGCAGAAAAACTTGCAAAGCAGAAAGGCTGTCTTGATGAATTTAATCTCTATAAGAGAATTGAAAAAATTGCACCAGAAGTTATTTATTCGATTCACGGAACAGGTAAAAGAATCTGTGCGAATGTCGATTTCTTTTCTGGCTTTGTATATACGATGCTTGGTATTCCTCGTGAACTGTTTACTCCGCTGTTTGCAATTTCACGTATTGCAGGATGGAGTGCACACCGCATAGAAGAGGTTAGTGCAGGCGGAAGAATCTATCGTCCTGCATACAAGAATATCTGTCCTGTTCACAAATACGTAAAAATCGATGACAGATAGACTTGATAAAATACTTGGACACAAAGGTTTTGGAACTCGAAAAGATGTAAGGCGCATGGTTCGTGCAGGCCGCGTTTTAGTAAACGGTGAGGCTGCTAACGATCCGGGCCTTCACTGTGATATCGATAAAGATGAAATCTGTGTTGACGGTGAAATTTTAAGTCTTGAAAAAAACATCTATCTTATGATGAACAAACCTCAGAATGTTGTCTGTGCAAATAAAGACGGCCTGCACTCAACGGTTTTTTCTCTCCTTGATGATGAGTATCAGACAGGCTTTGCTCTTGAAAACCTTCATTTAATCGGTCGCCTTGATATTGATACAGAAGGCCTTTTGATTTTTACTACCGACGGAAAGCTTACTCACCGCCTTATTTCTCCAAAGTCAAACTGTCCTAAGACTTATTTTGTCCGCCTCGAAAAAGCTCTGGATGAAAATCTTAAAAAAGAGTATGAAAAAAAACTTGAGCAGGGCTTTTACATAGAGCCAGAGGGTAACGAAGCAGCGTTTACATGTCTTCCTTCTAAAGTTGAATTTACTCAAAAAGACGATGAGGTTTTCCTTACGATTGTCGAAGGAAAATTTCATCAGGTAAAGAGAATGTTTGCAGCTTTAGGAAATGCTGTCGTTTACTTAAAGCGCGTTTCGATGAACGGCCTTAAGCTAGACGACAGTCTTGAATGCGGTCAATACAGAAAACTTACGGCAGAAGAAGTTGAACTTCTTTCACGCGATTTATAGGTTTTTTCCTGCCATTTCGTCTTCACTAAAGGCATTAATCTTGTATATATCTACTGCAGGCGCTTTTCCTTCAAATGTGATGCATGCTTTTGTTTCGCTTACCCAGTCAAGACATTTAGATTTCCATGTATAAATCCTTTCTACATTTCTGGATTCATCGATTTTGTAAACATTTACCTGATCCTGTCTGCAGTACGAGGCATTTTTAAAAACGCTGTAAACCATTACAAAATATGTTCCGTCAATCATTTCGTAAAGCGTGGCTTTGTTTAAAACTTCTGTAGTATGTTCAAGCTGGGAGTTTATGATGTATTCACAGTCAAACTCAAAGTTATTGAGCTTTGGAATCGTAACCGTACACTTTGACAGGTCATCTGCAGTTAATGTCCTCGGGTCTGTTTTTCTTAAAGTAAGATTGTCGGCATATTCTATATAAACAGGGTAAAGTGAATACTCATGCTGCATCATGCGTGTGTAAATATAATCAAGCTTAAACTCGCTCTTAAGCTCTTTTTCGTGAGCTGCTCCCGGATAAACTCCTGAGCGTATAAACTCAAGCTGAAAGTCAGGATATGGTTCATCATAAAAATCCAGCATAAACGATCTGTTGTTTTCTTTTAAAAACCTGAGGTAACGGGTATAATTTGTTTCTCCATTTTCGTTTACATCATATAATTCCTTGGAAGAAAACAAAGAATTAAAGTTGTCTAAAGTAAGTTCAAGCGGGTCATATTCAAAATCAGGTGGTTCCTTACCTTCGATATAACTGAATGAATAATTTGTCGGATAAATATCATCTGAAAAATCAAGTGCTGCACCGAAAACCCACCCAGATTCCACCTGGTCAGAACTCCATTTAAATCGCGGAATTATAATTTCAACCCAGTGCGATGTAACGCCGTAAAGAGTATCTTTTTTACCTATTCCGACGATTTTAAAATAAGCAATATCTTTTGTTTTATATAGCACGGTTGATTTTTCATCAGGCTTTTCATAAACAGTAAGTTCATCTTTTATGCGGTCTTCTGAATAATTATAAACAGACCACATATTTGTTCCATAAAGACGCATTTCTCCTGATTCGCTGTAAAAAGGTTTTAAAGAGTTCAGATCTTTTAATACATCTTCATAAGCCTTTACTTCAGGATTTGTTTTATATAAAAAATATTTTGATAAATAATCTTCTCCTGTCGTCCTGTCAAAATCATGATTGCTTATTTCTGAAGCAGGAAACTGATCATTCCAGTAGCTGTCATATATTTTTTTGTATTCAGCTTTTTTTAAACAGATTCCAAGTTTTGCCAGTGCATTGACATATTGATGTACAGTTTCTTTATCATCAAAAATCTTATCAAGATTTGAATCATAGTATGATATACATTCGTAGTGGCTTAAATCCCATGCAATCTGTTCGTCAAATGAAAGGTTTTCAAGTTCGTATAAATCAGGAAGCGGGAAATATAATGAAATTAAATATGGATCTGCACCTCTGCCTTCCTGTAACCAGAATGTATCTTCATTAAAATCATAAAGAATCATCTGGTATGAATCTGCAGCAGAATCTGCTTCTGAATAAAAATCATTATCATCTGTCTTGTAAATATCTACATTAAGTAAAGTCTGATTGTCATTTTTTGATATATGGTAAGTTCCTTTTAAAACTCCATAGTCTGACTTAAACGTAAACTGAACATTACCCTTATCATAAGATCTGAAAGTCATTACCCCTTCAATTTCATCTCCGTCATAATAAAATCTTGAAGGCGGAAAAAATCCTTTCCACTGAAATCTGTCCAGATAATCTGTGATGTCATTCTTTTTAGTCAAAGAATCATAATCATTTGATTTATGTTCTGGGGTTATATCATTTATATTAACATCTATATAAAACAATTCTTTATTTTTTACGCATTCTCTTACAGGAGCTAAAACTTTTGCTTTGTCTCCGGTGATTGAAACAAGTTTAAGCATTTCATTTGTATAAACATAAACATCTCTGTCACCAGAATCAGAATTTACTTTAAAATCTTTTAAAGCATAAACCGTTTCTACAGGCATTCCGTTTACTTTATAGAAGGGTTTAAGTTCTTGATAACTTACAAAATCTGAGTTCTGCTCGTCGGATGTTGTGTATTCTAAATCTGTGCCGCTTTCCTGAGTCAGTTCAGCCTGATTTTCTGATTTTACGTTTTTTTTGCAGCCTGCAATTAAAAAGACTATTGTTGATAAGACGAATAATTTTTTGAATGTTTTCATATGTAGAATAATATTAAAAATTGCGATATTATACAATTAAAAGAATTGCTTAAATCCGGGATTCCGTTGTTTCCCGTTTAAGGGTGAATTTCCGTTGATTTTCACTTAATATTTTTTTTCGGGTGGATAAAATGCTGACAGACATTGAAATTGCACAGAAAAATCAGATGGTTCCTGTAAAGGAAATTGCTGCAAAGGTCGGAATGACAGAAGACGACTATGATCTTTATGGTAAGTACAAGGCAAAAATTACCATGGCAGAACTTAGAAAGCTTCAGTCTAAAGTGCTTGATGAAAAAAAGAGCGGTAAGCTTGTTCTTGTTACTGCTATTACTCCGACTCCTGCAGGTGAAGGTAAGTCAACCGTTTCTATCGGTCTTGCAGACGGTATGCGTAAAATCGGAAAGAATGCGGTTATCGCATTGCGTGAACCCTCGTTAGGGCCTTGCTTTGGTGTAAAAGGCGGCGCATGTGGTGGCGGTTATGCACAGATTGTTCCGATGGAAGACATCAATCTCCATTTTACCGGAGATATTCATGCGATAAGTATTGCAAACAATCTTATTGCGGCATTAATTGACAATCATATTCAGCAGGGAAATGAACTTGGAATCGATCCTCGCACAATTTCCTGGAAACGCTGCGTTGATTTAAACGACAGAGCTTTAAGAAATATTACGATCGGACTTGGAACTCGCCTTGATGGTGTTCCTCGCCAGGATCATTTCTGTATTTCGGTTGCTTCAGAAATCATGGCAATCATATGTCTTTCTAAATCTATAACTGAATTAAAAGAAAGAATTTCAAATATTACAATCGGTCAGAACTATAAAAAAGAAACTGTTAAGTTTGGTGATCTTAAATGCACTGGAGCTGTTGCTTCGCTTTTAAAAGATGCGATAAGACCTAATCTTGTTCAGACTCTTGAAAAAACTCCTGCATTTGTTCATGGCGGCCCATTTGCAAATATTGCACACGGATGTAACTCAATCAACGCGACATTATGTGCTCTTGCTACAGGTGACTATGTAATTACAGAAGCAGGATTTGCTGCAGACCTTGGAGCAGAAAAATTCTTTGACATCAAATGCCGCTTGAATAATCTTAAACCGGATGCATGTGTAATCGTTGCTACAATCCGCGCTTTAAAGATGCATGGTGGCGTTGCAAAGACAGATTTAAAGGCAGAAAATCTTGACGCACTTAAAAAAGGTTTTGAAAACCTTGCAGTTCATATCGAAAACATCAAGAAGTTTGGAGTAGAAGCAGTAGTTGCAGTAAATAAATTTATCACTGATACTGATAAAGAAGTAAAGCTTCTCGAAGATCTCTGTGCTCAGTTTGGTGCAAAGGCAGTTCTTACAGAAGGCTGGGAAAAGGGTGGAGAAGGTGCAAAGGAACTTGCAAAGACTGTTTGCGAAATTGCAGACAGCGGCAAGTCTAACTTTAAACCGCTTTATGATATCAACCTTCCTCTTACAAAGAAGATTGAAACTCTTGCAAAAGAAATCTACCGCGCAGATCATGTAGAGTTTGAAGCAACTGCATTAAAGAAACTCAAGAACTTCGAGGAAAACGGCTACGGAAATCTTCCTGTATGTATGGCTAAGACACAAAACTCTATAAGCCATGATAAGAATACAGTCGGAGCTCCAAAAGGCTATGTATTCCCGATTCGTGACGTTCAGCTTTACAGCGGTGCAGGTTTTGTCGTAGCTTTTGCCGGCGAAATCGTTCCGATGCCGGGACTTCCAAAACTTCCTGCTGCATTGAACATCGATGTAGATGATGACGGAGTAATTTCGGGATTGTTCTAAGATTTATTTAGACATCTTTGAATAAAAAAAGCCGGAACATGAGTTCCGGCTTTTATATTTTAACGTCCGTGACAGAGTTTGTATTTCTTTCCTGAACCGCAAGGGCATGGATCGTTACGGCCGACTTTAGGCATTGTGCGTCTTACCGTTACGTTTTCGCCACCCTGACGCGCTCTCTGGCTTGTAGAACTTGCAGCAGCCTGTCTTCTTGCGCTATCACCGTTAATTCCGGATCTTACACCTGCAAAACCGCTCTGACTTTCGTCATGATGTGCATCCATATTGCTCATCTGCGACTGAGCTCTTCTCTGAGCCTGTGCTTCTGGGTTAAGCTGAACTCTTACTTTAAACAGCTTTGAAATTATTGTATTGCGGATAGAATCGAGCATATCGTAGAAAATTTCAAAACCGTCGTTTTTATATTCTGTAAGAGGGTTCTTCTGGCTGTAAGTTCTTAAAGAAACGCCTTCGCGAAGTCCTTCGAGAGTTTCAAGCTGGTCAAGCCATTTTTTATCGATTGTCGTAATGTACTGATAGCGGATGAACATATTGAGGTTTTCTTTACCTGCAAGTGCTTCTTTTTCTGTTATGTCATTCTGAAGGTGTGCAACAATTGCCTCAAAGTTCAGGTCTTTTTCTGTAAACTGAACGCCGAATGTATCGCGGAGCTTTGTAATCAGTTCACTCTGAGCATTAGGATTCTTGCGGTCTGCCTGATATTCATCGAGGTAATCCTGAACAAGGTCTTTTGCATTATTGAGTACACGCTGTGCAAGATTATCATCTGTGAGGATGTTGTCACGCTGTGTGTAAATGTCACCGCGCTGTTCATTTAATACGTCATCAAAGTCGAGGAGGTGTTTACGGATTTCGTAGTTTCTCTCTTCTACCTTGTGCTGTGCCTTTTCGATTGACTTGTTGAGCATAGGGTGGTCGATAGGTTCACCCGGCTGCATACCGATGCGGCTCATGAGGTTCTTCATTCTTTCGCCGCCGAAAAGACGCATGAGGTCATCGTCCATCGAAATAAAGAACTTAGAACGTCCAGGGTCTCCCTGACGACCAGAACGACCGCGAAGCTGGTTATCGATACGGCGTGATTCATGGCGCTCTGAACCGATTACATAAAGACCGCCTGCAGCCTTTACTTCTTCCTGATCTTTTACATGAAGTTCTTTTTCTATTTTGAGTGCTGCCTGATATTGTTCTTCTGATGCACTTGTTCCGACTTTTTTGCGTGCACGCATTTCAGGGTTACCGCCGAGTTTGATATCGGTACCACGACCTGCCATGTTTGTTGCAATTGTTACAGCGCCTTTTGCACCTGCTTCTGCAACGATCATAGCTTCGCGAGCATGGTTTTTAGCGTTCAATACTTCGTGTCTGATTCCCTTGCGTGTAAGAAGGGCAGAAAGGTGTTCTGATTTTTCTACGGATACTGTTCCGACAAGAACAGGCTGTCCCTTTGCATGTGCTTCCTTTATTTCCTGGGCAATTGCTTCCCATTTATCTTCTTCGTTAAGGTAAACCTCGTCGTTTTCGTCGATACGTGCAACCGGTTTGTTTGTAGGAATTGCAACTACATCGAGTTTATAGATGTTGTGGAATTCGATTGCTTCTGTTGCAGCAGTACCTGTCATTCCCGAAAGCTTTGTATACATACGGAAGAAGTTCTGGAATGTAATTGTCGCAAGTGTTCTTGATTTCTGTGCAATACGGAGGTGTTCCTTTGCTTCGATTGCCTGATGAAGTCCGTCACCGTAACGTCTTCCTTCGAGAACACGTCCAGTAAATTCATCTACAATCTGAACCTGTCCATCTTTTACAAGATAGTCAACGTCAACTTTATAAAGTTCGTGAGCGCGTACAGCCTGTGTAAAGTAGTGAACAAACTCAAAGTTTTCTTCGTCGTAAACAGAAGTTCCTGCAGGAATTAAATTATGTGCATGAAGAATTTCATCGATGTGGTTCATACCCTTTGTGGTAAATGAAACACGCTTTGATTTTTCATCAAGAGTGTAGTCACCCTCTAAAGCTTCCCTTTCTTCCGGCAGCATCTGAACTTCATCAGGATAAAGACCCGTTTTAGGATCCTTTTCCATTTCTTTAAGCTGGCCTACATATTTATCTACTTCATGATATTTGTATGTATCGTCTTCTCCACGACCAGAAATGATGAGAGGAGTTCTTGCTTCATCGATTAAAATAGAGTCGATTTCGTCGACGATACAGAAGTTAAATCCCCTCTGAACTTTTTCCTTTATATCAATCTGCATGTTGTCACGCAGATAGTCAAAACCAAATTCGTTGTTAGTTCCGTAAGTGATGTCGCATGCATAAGCTTCTTTTCTTGCAGCATTATCCATGTTCGAAAGAATCGTACCAACAGTCTGTCCCATATAAGCGTATACAGGTCTCATCCATGCAGCGTCTCGTTCTGCAAGGTAGTCGTTTACCGTTACGATATGAACACCTTTTCCAGAAAGCGAGTTTAAGTAAGCGGCTGCAACGCACATGAGGGTTTTACCTTCACCGGTTTTCATTTCTGTAATTCTTCCGGAGTGAAGTACAAGAGAACCCATAAGCTGAACATCATAAGGACGTTCACCTAAAACACGTTTTGCAGCTTCTCGTGCAAGGGCAAATGCTTCTGGTAAAATATCGTCAAGCGTTTTTCCGGAAGCAAGCTGTTCCTTGAATATCTTAGTCTGTTTTGGAAAATCTTCTGCAGAAAGGGATGCTGCCCAGGCTTCTTTTTCGTTGATGGCAGCAACAACTGGCATTAAATTTTTTACATCACGGTCATTTTGTGTACCGAAAATTCCGGTTAAAATCTTATCTAATAACATAATATCGTAAATATACTAAAGATTGGGACAATTGACAATAATTTATCATATGTTTATTCTATTTATATATGAAAAAAACTAGTTTTATCTGCCTATTTTTATCGATTTTCGGCTTGTTTTTCCTGCCTTGCTGCCACAGAAATAATGTCGTGCCGTCTATAAGGCGTGACGACCTTTTTTCGCTCAAATACGGAAGCTTTGAAAACCAGCTCAATCTTTTTGACCTTTCAGAAATCGGAAACAACATAAACACAACGATTGCAATGAAAAACGGTTTTTTCTATATTTCCAACGGTGAATCAAAGAAAATCCTCGAGATGAATTCTTACGGAGATCTTCTCACGCTTTATTACAACAGCCAGAAAAATCCTTCGCCTCTGTTCAACTCATCAAATATAAACGCCACGGGAAACCAGGTTAAGACTCAGGAAATAAGTACAAAAAAAATAATAGACTATCCTCTTAACAATCCGTCACATATCTGCGTTGACTCAAGACAGCTTATCTATGTAGTTGAATTATACCCGGAACAGCAGTTTGAAACAGATAACAACAGAACCTTAAGACAGATTGTCCTTCGTTTTGACGGTAACCAGTGTATCGGACATATCGGACAGCAGGGACCTGGAGGAACTCCATTCCCGTTTATAAAAAATATTTACACTACTGCAAATAATGAACTTGTAGTTATCTGCATTGTTCCAGAAGGGCTTGAAGTATTCTGGTTTTCAGAATCGGGGTATCCGCTTCATAACATTCTGATTAATTCTAACGACGCACCTAATCCGCTTTCTGATAAAACAGACACGAGTGTTTTCTTAAAAGTAGAAAATGTAATTCCTGACAGCAGGGATTCAAAGCTTTATGTAAAAATCGATTACTTTAATACACTTATAGATGAGACAAGTAAAATTCAGTCAGGAATTGAATATAATTCAACTTATATTTATCCGCTTGATGCAGTTTCTGGAAAATATGGACGGCCTATTGTTATTCCGGCTTATGAAGAAGTAATAACACAGGGCTTTAGCAAGCAGTTGTTTAAATGTCCTTACGACTTTTTAGGAATTTCAGAAAATGACTGGATGTTCTTTACGATTCCGACAGAGCAGGGGTATGTAGTTCAGATTGTAGATTTATCAAGCAGCAAGATTATAAAAAGACTTCTGCAGTTTGATAACGAAAAAGTTGTTTATCATAATTTTTCGCTTTCGGGCGAAGGAATAATAAGCGCACTTCTTGCGACAAAAGAAAAAGCAGAAGTCGTGTGGTGGAGAACAGATTCTCTTATCGATGCTCTTCTAAAATCGTAGGCTGGTAAAAATGGGATTTGGTGACAGACTTAAAGAAACTAAAGATCCTTCTCAGGAAGAGTTTGACTACGAAAATTATAAAAGTGAAATTCATGAAGAGAGAATACGGAATGCACCAAAGATTGTACGCGATTATTACAACGGCACGGGAATAAAATTTACAAAAGGTTTTTTTAAGGTTCTGGTTGCAACAAAATCAAACAGAATAATTTTTATGGTAATGCTCATGTGTGCTGCCATAGTTTTGATAAAGGCAAATCTTTCTGGAACCGACAATATAAAAGTCATAAATAATTATGAGTGCGAGCTTACTTCGTTTTCTTATGATGATGTTGTATTTGCAAGTGTAAAAGTTCATCCGCTGGCAAAATACAGAAAAGAACTCGAGAAAAAAGCCTCAAAAGATGCGGGTTCTGAAAATGCCGAACCGTTTGAAGTTTTTATAGAGTTTACGGGAGAAACGGGGGACGGCAGAACCGTCGTTTTTGAGAATACGTGTTCGGGACAAATTTATGATAAAGTAGTTTTTTTCAGGACAAGCACGGCAGATTGTGATATAATTACCGTGTCCTGTACGGTGACTATAGATTCACAGAAAGCGAATTTATCTGTAAAAGTAAAGCAAAAATTGCAATAGGAGAAAAGAAGCAGCCATGGTGCAGTTTTATTTATTATCGATTTTGATGAATATCCTTATCGGAATTGTACTGATTTCTTCGAACAATTCTACAGAACTTGATATCGATAAATTTGATTATGACGAAAAAAGTTCGTCAAAAATCAACAACATGAAGAACGCGCTTGAAGGCGACAGCATTATTACCAACGAGACTTTTGCACTTGTCTGTGGTGCAATCGGAGCCATTGTAGGCTTTGTAAAACTCTTTTTTGCATATTCAAGAACGGGACACGGAATCCCTGTAATAGGTGATCTTCTTCCTGCAGTTGCCGGTCTTTTGGGTGGCGGAACTATTCTTCTGGAATATTATTCAAAGTCGTTTGCAGAGCATGATCTTCCTGATATTTTTGAGACAGTGTTCTTTAACAATAAAAAATACATCGGCTTTGTATGTATGATTATTGCGATAATTCATTTTATAATTCCGAACTTTATAATTTTTTAACAAACTGTTTCAGCGTAAGATATGAAAAAGTCCATTGCCTGCATCATCTGCAATAAGGGAAAAGTTTTGATTGCTCACAGAAATCCTACAGGGCAGATGGGTTCAAGGTGGGAATTTCCCGGCGGTAAAGTTGATGATGGCGAAACCGAGCAGGAAGCAATAAGGCGCGAAATGAGGGAAGAGTTTGATGTTGATGTTACCGTTCATGAAAAAATAACAGAAGGAAAATTCTGTCATAACGGTAAAGATTTTGCACTTGAAGCTTATAGAGTAAGTGCCGCCCATGACGGCATAGAAAAAAAATATAAACTTACCGAACACACAGAATATAAGTGGGTGGATATAAATGAAATTCCGTCTGAAAATTTTGTAGATTCGGATTTAATGATTTATACTGATGTAAAAAAATATCTGGCAAAGGAAAAATAAGATTGTGAAAAAGATATTTTATATTGCAGCAGCTTTACTTTTTTTATTGATGACAGGCTGTTCAAAAAATAAAGATTTAATTTCCCTTAACGAAGATGACATTCTTGCAATGAATCCTACGATTCAATGGGCTGTAGTAATAGAGCCTTATGCTGTATTCAGAAAAGAAGCATCATGGGAATCTTCTGTTCTTGATCACTGCCGTTATGGTGATGTCCTTATGATCGAAGGAAATGCAATTTTAGACAGTTTTACAGATTCTTCTTCAAAAGAAATATGGTATCGTTTTGATAAAGGATGGCTTTCAAGTTCCAGCGTTGTCGTTTATCAGAATAAATATAAGGCTCAGAAAGCATCTGCTGACCTGATGAAATAATTAAAAGTGCGAAAGCATAACTCCCGAACCAGAACTTACATCACAAGTTAAGGTTTTACCGATTAATGTATCGTAATACTCTGGTGATATTCCGGGGGTAAGAATTTTTTCTGTTCTTAAAATTGCAATATCACCTTCTTTTATCACGTCGCCTTTCTTTAAGTCATTCATATAATGAAGGCTTCTGTTTGTTCTTCCGTAATTTTCTTTTTCTGATGGAGCAAGTTCTTTTATTCCGCTGCCTAAAACTTTTTTAACGCGTTCTTCTCCATACTGTTCTGAAATCTGTTCGATTATTCTTTTTGAACCAAGGTCTGCACCGTAGTGACTTATCGAGGCAAGACTCTGATTTACAGCGTGACACATAAAACCAAACTGCTCAGGTTCTAAGGCAACAGGGTCATCAAGTCCTGATGTCTTTCTGCTTAAAGTTATGTGCTTTTCTATTATCGTTCCGCCACAGGCTATGCTTAAAGCCGGAACTAAAACAGGGTCGAGCGAGTGATCGCTTACTCCACATTCGATTTTAAATTCTTTTTTATATTTTGTGATGAGTTTTAAATTATATTCTTCTTCGGGAGCGGGGTAGCTTGTTATGCAGTGAAGAAGACTTACGTTTTCTGTCCCTGTAATCTTTAAAGCCTTTTCGATGTCCTGCATTTTTGAAACACCAGATGAAAGAATGACAGGAATCTTTTCTTTTTGAGATGCTCTGTAGTCGCGGAGGGCTTCGAGCATTTTGTAATGATTTAACTCAGGCGAGGCAATTTTTATTGCGTCAGGCTGAATCGACAAAAGTTCCTCCAGGCTTTTTAAGCCGAAAGGGGAACATATGAATTTTTTCCCTTTTGAGTGGGTATAGTCGAGCAATTCTTTATAGAACGAAGGAGGGCATTCGAGTTCTTTAAATCTGTCGTAAAGAGGGATTTTTCCTGTCGGAAGGTCCACAAAGCCCGTTTTTGGGTGAAGGATTTCTGATGCATAGACCCATTGAAATTTGATGTAGTCAGTTCCGCTTTCTGAGGCTGCATCTACAAGTTTTTTTGCCTTTTCTATTGAACCTTCATGAGAAGTACCGATTTCTGCTATAATCATGTTGAATTTATTATATAATGCTTTCGGTACAGTCTGCAACCGTGCAAAAAGGACAAAAAATGGTAAAAAAGGGTAGAAAAAAACGGTTTACAAGCCAAAATTCATAGGATATAATAATAGTAATATAAATAAAGTATCAAAAATGGAGTTAAAAGCATAAATGTCCGCAAAAAAATTAATGCTTGATTTACCTTTGAAGTTAATATTAACCGAAGAAGGTGCGTCAAATTTTATAAGCCATAAAAAAAATCTTAAAAGAATTAAACTTGCAGACAATATCGAAGAGTATGGTGTCTCATTAAATAAATTTTCACCTCAGTCGATTCAGAATATGCTGCTTCTCGAGTATGTTTCTAAAATCGAAATTTCCATGTCAGAATTTGTTTCTAAGCGTCAGGAAGTAATGGATCTTTCTAAACTGATTGTATATTCAGTTTTGTATAAACAGTTTGACAGAGAAATATTCCAGGCATTCATCGCATCTGACTGTGTACGCCGTCATAACCGTGCAAATCCTGCGCAGCTCATTGATGAAAAAACAAATATCGGCGAAATGAAATTAAGACAGATTCTTTCTACAAAGAATGGTTTGATTGAACAGACAAGAAAAGCAATTCTTGCTCCTATCTGGAAAGGAATCATGTCTAATAAAGATTATTCTCCAGAAGAAAAAAATGTTTATCTTTTGACTTCAGAAAAATTCATGAACAGACTTGGACTTTTAAACTGGTACATCATTACAAAATTCAGCAAGGACGAAAATTTTTCTGAAATGCTTTCTTCTATCAGAAGCCTTCTTACACGTTATATGGATAAATCAAAAGTTGCAGAATATATTTCTGTAATGGTTATGGAACTTGCGCTTAACAACGAAAACGCAAATATAAAGAAAGAAGCACAGCAGATGTACTCTGATCGTGATGATATCAATACTCTCGTTCTTGATCCTGATGTAAGACGAAAGATTGTACGCGAGCTTGAGTCAAAGCACGAGCAGGTATTCTTAAGCTGGAAGCTTGGTGGTGGTTCAAGTTCTATCGGTAAACAGGGAAGACTTCATATTACGCTTTACAACAAGGATGACGAGTTCCAGGAAGTAAAAGAGAACTTCGAAACTAAAGCAGCTGCAGATACAAATAAACGTTCGCTCGTTGACTTTTACAGGGAACTTCCTGAAGGTCAGGAAGGAACAGACCTTGGTATGTATTATCTTTCTTATCTTGATGATGCATGTAAGAAGGTTAACGTTAAATTTGAATCTCTCGTTAATCAGTTTAGTGCTTCTGGTTTGACAGTCATTAACCTTATTTTTAATTTCTAAAATGACAGAAAAAACGGCTGACATTTTTTTTAAGCGCCTCATTTTAAAGATAACTGTACTTTTCTGTGCATTTTGTTTTTTTTCGTGTGCAAATAATGCGCCTGAGATTTCTTCTGTTGAAGCAAAAATCGTATATGATTTTGAATCAGAGGATGCAAAGCCTGTGCAGAAACTTTCTTTTTTCCTTAATATGAACTCTGATGTAAGGCGCGTCGAAAACATTAATGTCTACAATGAAGAAACGGGATACAGATGGATTATAAATAATCCTCAGCTCATACAGAATGAAGGTTCAAGACAGTATGCAGGTTATACATATCTTACGGCGGCAGTTGCAGATAACGGCCTTATGCCGCAGGGAAAGTATACTGTATTTTATCTTGATTCGTGCGGTAAAGATTCTTTCGGATTTTTTAATGTTGAATATGACAGGGACGACGCAAAACTTACTGCAAAAAAACTTCTTGAAAAAAAGAATTTCGGTAAGTCAAGCGTAATGATAGCAGTTTACTCAAAAGAGTCGGACCTGCTTTTTTTCGACGCGCCGTTTGCAAGGCTCGGAGAAAGCGAAGACCTTGCATATAAGGAAGAAGTAGAAAAGAATTTTCCTGAAGCAGCATATTACAGGATTTTTTATAAATCAGAAAATATAATTTACATAATGCCAAAAATCGAAGTCGGACAGTAGGAAAAATATGCAGGACGAAAAAAACACAAAGCCCGGCGAAAATGTTGAAAAAAAAGATTTTAAATCGGGTCTTTACAGAACAATAAAAACATATGTTTTAAGACAGGGACGCCTTACTTCTGCACAGGAGAGGGATTACAATGAACTGTCGCCTGTTTACTGCATTCCGTTTAAACAGGAACTTATAGATTTTAAAACGGTTTTCGGCAACGATAATCCTGTCATAATCGAAATCGGTTTTGGTATGGGACAGGCTACGGTCGAAATTGCAAAGAACAATCCTGATATAAACTATCTTGGAATCGAAGTACACAAGCCTGGTGTCGGCGCCGTTTTGGGCGAAATAAAACGGCTTGAACTTAAAAACCTTTATATAGTTCAGTATGATGCCCTTGATGTTCTTGAGCAGATGATAAAAGATGAAAGCGTAAGCGGCTTTCATATATTCTTTGCAGATCCGTGGCCTAAAAAAAAGCACCACAAACGGCGCCTTGTCCAGCGGCCGCGCACGAACCTCTTTGAAAAAAAACTGGTTAAAGGCGGATACGTTTATTTTGTAACAGACTGGCAGGAATATGCAGATTTTGCACTCGAAGAACTTTCTGCAACAGAAGGTTTAAAAAATAAATATGAGGGTTTTGCAGAACATCAGACGTGGCGGCCGCTTACAAAGTTTGAAAAAAAAGGACTTAACGCAGACCGTAAGATAAACGAACTCTTTTTTAAAAAAGTCTGATTTTTTATTTGAGGTGGGAAAATGGATTTATTTGATTTAGACGAAGCTGCAAAAATAAGTGACGGCAAAAAACGTATCGGCGAACTTGAAAAACTCATCGTAAAATATCAGAAATCATATTATGACGGCGAAAGTGAAATAAGCGACGCAGAATTTGATAAGCTCTGGGACGAGTTAAAGGCGCTCGATCCTTCAAATCCTGTTTTACAGAAAATCGGAGCCGATTCCGGAAACTTTGAAAAAGCCCGGCATGTGATGCCGATGGGAAGCCAGGAAAAAGCAGCAACTCCAGAGCAGTTTTTAGAATGGGCGTCAAAGCATGTTTATCCTGAGTATTTAGTTGAATACAAGCTCGACGGTGCTTCTCTTGAACTTCAGTACGAAAAAGGAATTCTTATAAGGGCCGTTACACGTGGGGACGGAACAATCGGCGACGATATAACCGACAATGCAAAAAAAATGCAGGGCGTTCAGGCAGCGCTTTACCTTGACGGCAAAAAGCTTGACTTTACAGGCGGAATCCGAGGCGAAGTAATCATGACGCATGAAGTTCATCAGAAATATTTTTCTGATAAGGCAAACTGCAGGAATGCCGCAAATGGTCTTATGAAGCGTAAGGAAGCTAAGGGAACAGAACACTTAAAGCTCATTACTTACGATGCACTTTCGTCAGAAGGAAGCCAGCCTTTCTCTGATGAAGAAGAAAAAATGAAATGGCTTACAAAACTTGGATTTTTTACAAGCCCGCTTTACATCTGTAAGAATCCTCAGGAAGTAATTGATTACCGCGCTCACGTAATGGAAATAAGAAAAACACTTGAATATGATATCGATGGTCTTGTAATAAAAGAGCGCGTTATAAATTTTGAAGACGCAAGGCGAAACCGCCCTGACCACCAGATTGCGTTTAAGTTTTCACTTGAAGAAGCAATAAGCATTGTACGCGAAGTAGAGTGGAGTGAGTCGGGATCGACATATACTCCGGTTGCAATTTTTGATCCGGTTGAGCTTGCAGGCACAACGGTACAGAGGGCAAGCCTTGCAAATCCGGATACTTTAAGAAACCTTGGTGTGATGATAGGAAGCCATGTTGTTGTAGTAAAGCGCGGAGAAATCATTCCTAAAATTGAGCGCGTCGTTCATGAAGAAGATGAAAGCGGTTGCAGAGCGATTGAGTTTCCGAAAAGGTGTAATTCATGCGGAACAGAACTCAAAGACTCTGGCTCGCGTCTTTACTGTCCAAACAAAGACTGTAAAAAAAGAATCCTTCACAGGATTTTTAAATGGATAGAATGTATTGACATACGCGACTTTGGAGAGGCACTTGTAAATGCTCTTTTTAACGATGGAGTTATTAAAAGCGTCTCTGATATTTACAGCCTTACGGTCGAAAAGCTTGTTCCGTATTTTGTAAACGAAGAAAGTCAGGAGAAAGTTAATAAAGGCGAAAAAGTTTCTCTGGGGGCACAGAAGGTTTTTAATTCGATTCAGTCTCACAGAAGCGTAAGGCTTGCAAGCTTTATAGCAGGCTTTGACATCGAGGGAATCGGTGAGACTATGGTCGATAAGCTTGTAGAAAGCGGTTTTAATTCGCTTGATAAAATCCTTGGCGCGAGCGCAGAAGATTTTGCAGGAGTCTACATGTTTGCAGACATAACCGCTGCAACTTTAAAAGAAGGGCTTGTCGAAAACGAAAAAGAAATGCGCTATCTTTCTAATAACGGAATCATAAAAATTGAAAGCATCGAAGAAGGAAAACTTACAGGACTTTCTTTCTGTTTTACCGGAGAATTAAATTCTATGAAGAGACAGGATGCGCAGGAACTTGTAAAGAAAAACGGTGGTTCTGTAAAAACATCTGTTACAAAAGATCTTACTTACCTTGTTACAAACGACACTTCAAGCGGTTCATCAAAAAACGTAAAGGCACAGAAACTTGGAATCTCGATTATCGACGAAAAACAGTTTCTTGCCCTTATTTAGCCTGTAGCGGCTGGAAAGTGAAATTGCAGAGAAAAGAATCAGGATCAAGACAAATGCTGTTAAGCCTTATTTCCCAGTGAAGGTGAGGACCTGTTGCAAAGCCTGTCTTTCCTGACAAAGCTACAAGCTGTCCTTTTTTAACGATGTCTCCTTCCTTACATTTTAATTCGCTCAAGTGATAATAAATGCTGTAAAGGCCCGGAAGGTGTTCTATTATAACGCTGTAACCGGTTACGATTCTCCAGCGTGCCATTACGACTTTTCCTGCACCGCATGCAATTATTTCTGAGCCTTCAGGAATGCCGTAATCAATGCCTGCATGGTAACTCGGAGATTTTTTCCCGTTATTGTAAACCAGGGTTCTTGTTTGCCCGAACTCAGAAGTGATTCTTGTTCCGGTTGTCGGTTTTATAAAGCCTGTAAGCTCGTAAACGCCTTTTTCATCGATTGTCTGGAGCGTTTCGTTTAAAATACGCGACTGCTCTTTTTTTTCTGGAGAAGGTTTTGAAACAAGGTCTGTAAGGCTGCTGTTTAATTTTATTGTTTCTTCAAGATATTCCTTTTCGTTATAATTTACAGGAAATTCAAAGGACTCTTCTTCGTCATTATATGTAAATTTTATTGTTATGACTGTGTTTTCTTCTGGTTTTACAGTTGACCATGTAGGTAAGCCTGTAAGGAATTCTGAAACATTTTTTGTTTTTTTATCAGGATTCAGGCTGTAAAAGTCAGAAGATGATAAAACTTTTTCTCCTTTAAGCTGTGCATTTGCCTTAAAAGAATATGTCTTATTTTTTTTATTTGAACTTACAATAAGGCGAAGCCAGAATGCTTCTCCAGGATATGATGTCTCGTTATAAATTACGTTTAAATGACAGTTCTTTCCTTCATACGAAAATTCTTTTGCAAAAGAAAAAACGCACATTAAAGATAGAATGAGGCTTAAAAAAATGTGTTTTGATTTCACGATTCTCTCCGTCAGACCTGAATATCCTGAGCAACAAGCTGCATTGATTCCATGCCGTTAAAAATATTTCTTTCTACATTATACACCATGTTGAGATTATTTCCCACATTAAATTCTTTTCCGATTTTATCCGCAGCGTTCCAGTACATTACAGAAATTTTATTTTTACCGTTGTCGAAAATGAGTTTTAAATGCTGCTTTTCGGTTTTGCCGACAACCTGGTAGGAAATTAATTTTATTCCGCGGGTCATAAATACAAGCTGTTTGTTTTTTTCGCCGTACGGTTCAAAAAGATCTACAGTCTTTAAAATTTCTGGTGTTATGTATTCAGGCGGAATTTCTGCATCGACCGTAATTTCGTTTTCATCGCTGTCGTTGAGTTTTAGCGAAGGTGCAGCGCTTTCTATTTCCTTCTGTAAAATTTCAAGGTTTTCTTTTTTCATAGAAAATCCTGCTGCCTTATTATGTCCGCCAAAGTTATCAAACAGCGAAGCGAATTGAGAAAGAAAATCAGTGCAGTCAAGACCGCGGCAGCTTCGCATTGAACCGATTGCAAGACCATCATCGGTAAAAGTTACCGTTATCGACGGAACATGATATTTATTCGTAATTTTTGCAGAAATAAGACCTATTATACCGCGATGAATCCTTGAGTCTACCGTAAAGCAGAAGTTGCCAAGTTTTTTAATGCTTTGATCTGCGTTATAGCCCATAAACTCTACGGCATTATTTACAAGTTCCTTGCGTTTTATGTTAAGTTCAATTATCGAATCAGCAAGCTTATTACGTTTTATCGGGTCTTCTTCGAGTAAAAGAGAAATTGCAAGTTCCGGCTGGCGAAGTCTTCCCGTTGCGTTTATTGCAGGAATTAAATTCCATGCAAGGTCGGTTGCATTAATTTTTTTGTTAAGCATATTAAGTTTTGAAAGGAGTTCAGAAAGCCCGCGTCTTATTTTACCGCTGTTCATTATTTTTAAGCCGTGCTTGATGAAAATTCTGTTTTCGTTGTGAAGAGGCATGACATCTGCAAGGGCTGCAAGGCATACAAGCTGCAGTTCATCGTTTTCCTGATTTTGTCTGTTAGGGAAAGCCTCGTTAAATTTCTTATTTATGTAGGTGATGAAAATGTTTTTAAATCCGTCCATTATTCCGGATTCTTTTTCATCGTAGTGCGCAATCTTAGATTTTTCTTTGAGCTGTTCAAGAGAAAACGATGCTGCAGGCGGAATTATTTTAGCAACTTCCGGTCTAAGATCAAATGTATTAAAATCTACCGACGAACCAAATATTTCGCGAAGGATTCTTTTCGTTGTCTTATCATCCCATGTAAAAATCTGTTGTCCGCGTAAAAAACTTTCGAGTTTTGTATCAGAAATCTTTAAATGAGAATCTATGTTGTCGATTACAAGTCTGTCCTTTTCTACATTGTTGTGAAGTTTAAGACATTCGATTTTCCATGAATTTTCATTTTCAACGGCAGATAAAAGGCATATGTCCTGCTTGTAAATTTCTGTCTGCGCAAAGCGAAGGGCTTCTATTAATTTAAATGCAACTGCACAGCCTGAGATTTCCTTAAAAGGATAGTTAGAATCATCAAGTTTAGGGTTTACGATTATCGCCGGGTCTGGAATTACTTCGGGTACATTATGATGATCTGTTACGATTACATCGATTCCAAGTTCTGATGCGTATTTTATTTCCTGATGGTTTGAAATTCCGCAGTCAACTGTAATTATCAGAG
>JAEEGL012093995.1_pt1 | contig 46087 bp, 36 predicted proteins | sample 9134231 | NCBI WGS metagenome assembly JAEEGL01 (sample SAMN16246548, study PRJNA631951) | gut metagenome | biome: gut microbiome; feature: rumen; material: fiber-attached | host: Bos | place: Iran: Karaj | collected 2018-10 | reverse complement strand
TGCGCCGGGGACGTGGACGGGGTGTTCCAGCTGGAAGGCGGCGGCATGCGCTCGTTCATAATGAGCATGAAGCCCCGCTGTTTCGAGGACATCGTGGCCGCCATTTCCCTGTACCGTCCGGGACCCATGGAGTCCATACCCCGCTTCATACAGGGCAAGCAGGACCCGTCCACCATTTCCTACATCACGCCGGAACTGGAACCCATACTGAACGTGACCTACGGCTGCATGGTATACCAGGAGCAGGTCATGCAGATCGTCAGGGATCTGGCGGGTTATTCCATGGGCAGGAGCGACCTGGTGCGCCGCGCCATGTCTAAGAAAAAGCACGACGTGATGGAGAAGGAGAAGGAGTATTTTATAAACGGTAAGCTGGCAGACGACGGCTCCATAGACGTGCCCGGCGCTGTCAGGAAGGGCGTGAGCCGCCAGGCAGCGGAGCGCATATTCGACGAAATGACCGCCTTTGCGTCCTACGCCTTCAACAAGAGCCACGCGGCGTGCTACGCGCTGGTGGCGCTTCAGACCGCGTGGCTCAAGTGCCACTATCCCGTGGAATTCATGGCGGCGATGCTGAACTCCATCGCGGGCAACTCCACCAAAGTGGCGTATTACATACAGTTCTGCCGCAAAAAAGGCATCAGGATCGCGCCGCCGGACGTGAACGCGTCGCAGGAGCGCTTCAGCGTGGACGCGGGCGGGATACGCTTTGGGCTGAACGCGGTAAAGAACCTGGGCCACAACGCCATAGCCGCCATACTGGAAGAGAGGGCTGCCTCGCCGTTTACGGGCCTGTACGACTTTATAGACCGCCTGAGCTCCACGCAGGTCAACAAAAAAGCGGTGGAAAGCCTGATAAAGGCAGGCGCGTTCGACCGCATGCGGGGAAACCGGGCGCAGAAACTTATGGTGTTCGACATGTCCATGGACGCGGCGGGCAAAAAGGCGGGCAGCCTGTCTTCCGGCCAGATGAGCCTGTTCGAGGAAGCCGACCTGCCCGGCGCGCCGGAGGAATTCCCGCCCGCGGAGGAACTTAGCCGCAGGGAAGCCCTCGCCATGGAAAAGGAAATGACCGGCATATACCTGTCCGGCCACCCGCTGGACGACTACCGTGAGCAGCTGGGAAAGCTGAAGATGGACTCGGCGAAGATCGCCGAGGCTATGGAGGACGAGCAGAGCGCCGCGGCGCTGGACGGGCTGAGGGTGGAAATGGGCGGACTCATCGCCCAGAAGACCCAGCGGGCGACCCGGCAGGGGCAGCTGATGGGCATACTAAATCTGGAAGACCTGTACGGCACCACAGAGGTGCTGGCCTTCCCCAGGGTGTACGAAAGCGCGGGGATGGGCATAAACGAGGGGGACGCGCTGCTCGTAAAGGGCAGGCTCTCCGCCCGTGACGGGAAAGCGCCCAACCTGATAATGGAGAGTTTCGAGCCCCTGCTGCCCGACGCGCAGGCGCAGAAAGCCCCGGCGGCAGCGCCAGTTCAGGAAAAGCCCCGCAAACTGTTCTTGAAGCTGACCAGGGACAAACTGGACGCGGTGAGCTTCATACTCGCCACCACGCCAGGAAACATAAAAGTGAACTTTTTCTTCTCCGAGGAAGGCAAAAACTTCGTGGCGCCCAGGGAGCTGTGGGTCGGCCCGGATTTTGACGAAAAGGCGCTTATTTCCCTGCTGGGAGACGGCGCGGTGGTGCTCAAATAGGAGGATAAAATGGACAGGATCACGCTGTATATAGTGGTGCCCTGCTATAACGAGGAAGAAGTACTGCCCCTGACTTCCCAAGCGCTCAAAGCGTTCGTGGAAAGCAGAGAGGAACTGTCGCCCGCTTCCCGCGTGGTGTTCGTGGACGACGGCAGCCGTGACAGGACCTGGGAGATCATAAAAGAGCTCTGCGCGGGAAACAGCGTGTTTTCCGGGCTCAAACTCAGCCGCAACCGGGGCCACCAGAACGCCCTGTGGGCGGGCATGGACTGGGCGAAGGACAAGTGCGACTGCCTGGTGACCATAGACGCGGACCTGCAGGACGACATAAACGCCATAGGCGGGTTCCTTAAGGAGTTCCGGGCGGGGGCGGACGTGGTGTACGGCGTAAGGAACAGCCGCAAGACGGATTCCGCATTCAAGCGCCTGACCGCCGAGGGCTTTTACAAGCTTATGGAGCGCATGGGCGTGAACACGGTGTTCAACCACGCGGATTACAGGCTGCTGAGCAAAAGAGCGGTGGAAGCGCTTATGCAATACCCGGAAAGCAACCTGTTTTTGCGTGGCATGGTGCCCCTGGTAGGGCTGAACACTGCCAAAGTGTACTACGAAAGAGGCAAAAGGGCGGCGGGGGAGAGCAAGTATCCCCTTAAAAAAATGCTCGCCTTCGCCTGGCAGGGCATAAGCTCCTTCAGCACGAAGCCGATCTCGCTTATATGGAAAGCGGGCGCCGCGTTCATGCTGTTTGCCCTGGCAATAGGGCTCGCGGACATTTTTAGTTTCGGGTTCGATCCGGGTTTTGCCGCTTTCAGCGTATGGTTCGTGGGCGGGGCGATACTCTGCGCGGTGGGACTGGTGGGAGAATACGTGGGCAAGACGTATTTTGAGGCCAAGCAGCGCCCCCGCTACCTTTTGCAGGAAATAATAAGCTCCCCCGACGAAAGCCGGGAGAGCGATGGCACGAACTAAGTTCAGTTGGAGCCGACGGGAGTGTAGCGGGTCTCGCCGGGCATGCTCATGCCCTGGGCCCTGGCGTAAAGCTCTATGCCTTCGGGAGTCTTGATGAAGGCGAGCTCGCTCTCCAGCCCATCCAGCTGCTTCTGCAGCGCGGCGTTTTCCTGAGACACCTGCCTGATGCGGGCGCGGGTGGAATCTATCCGCACGTTGAAGCAGATTATGCCCACTACAAAGGCAGCGATAAGCAGACAGACGATCACGTAACCGCCCTTGCTCACGCGTATATGCTGCTTTTTGCGCCGCACATTTCGGTTCATGGAGACTCCTTTCAGACATTGGTCTGTTTTAGCCCTTAAAATTTCGACCAAAGTCGCTTTTGTTCCTGCAAGAGCGCATCGATTAACCCAAATTTAACTTTAAGAGGTGCTATATGGGTTTTACGTCCCAGCAATTGAGAGCCATAGGCGCGCGCGGAACGAACCTGCTGGTATCCGCGGCGGCGGGCAGCGGAAAGACCACGGTGCTGGTGGAACGGGTGCTGAGGCTTTTGCAGGACGGCGCTGACATAGAGAACATACTTATCGTCACATTTACCCGGGCGTCCAGCGCGGACATGAAGGACAAGCTGTACAGGCGCCTGAGCCTCGAAGCGGACGCGGGGGACGAAAAGATGGCGCTGCAGCTGGAAAAGCTGGACCTGGCGCAGATCTCCACCCTGCATTCCTTCTGCTCTACAGCCGTGAAGATGAGCTTTGAGGCCGCGGGAGTAGACCCGAATTTCCGCATAATGGAGCAGACGGAAGAGGAGATGCTGTCCGAGGACGCGCTGACCCAGGCGCTGGAGGAGCTGCTGGAACAGGACATCCCCGGCATGGACGCGCTCATGCTCATGCGGGGGCCGGAGCAGGTAAGGCAGATGGCGCGGGAACTGAGCGCTTTTCTGGACACCCGCAGCGACCCGGAGGGCTGGCTTGACGGCGCACTCAAACTGTTTGAAAGCGACGGCTCCGTTTGGCTGAATACGCTGCTGAGCGCCTGCATGGGGCATCTGGAAGGCGCGCGGGATCTGCTTGGCGCGGCCAGGCTGATCTGCATGGAGACAGACGGGCCATCCCATTACCTTGGCTGCATAGAAAAGGATATACAGGCGCTGGAAGAGGCGAAGGACATCTCCTCCTATGAAGGCATGCGCGTGTGGGCGGAGGGATTCAAAAGCGCGCGGGCCGGAAACGGCAATGGAGAGGGATTTGATCCCGGCAAGCTGGAAAGGGTCAAAAACCTGCGCGACAGCGCCAAAGACCATATAGGCGATATAAAGGAACTCACCGACATACCGCTCAATGTAGCGCTAAATGACATCCGTTCCGACAGGGACGCGTTCCAGGCGCTGGCACAGCTCTGCCGCCTGTCCCGAAGCAAGCTCTGGGAGATGAAGCAGGCGAAGGCGGCGGTGAGCTTTAACGACCTGGAGCACCTGACGCTGAAGATCCTCGGGGACGAAGACACCGTAAGCGCGCTCAAACAGCGCTATCAGTACATATTCATAGACGAGTACCAGGACACCAGCGATATACAGGAGACCATCGCCCGCCGCCTGTCAAACGGCGTGAACCGCTTTATGGTAGGGGACGTCAAGCAGTCCATATACCGCTTCAGGCACGCGGAGCCGGAACTGTTCCTGGACGCGTACCGCCTGTACAAAAACGGCGGGGACAACGAATTGGTGGTGCTCAGCCGGAATTTCCGTTCCTCACAGCCGGTGATCGACCTGGTGAACCTGATATTCGAGCGGGTCATGCGGGGCGGGGACAGCGAGATAGAATACGATGCCGACGCCAGGCTGCATCCGGGACCGGATGCGGGAAAGTATACCGCGCCCTGCGAACTAATGCTGCTTGACCGGGCGGCGGACGATGCGCAGGATGACGAGGCGCAGCAGTCCGATACGGATGAGATACTGCAGGAGGACGAGCTCAAGTCTTCCCAGCTGGAAGCCATGCTCATAGGCAAACGCATACGGGAAATGCTGGATGAAGACAAAACGCTGTCTTACAGGGATTTCTGCGTAATCTGCCGTACCAGGAAGAACGTGCTGTCTCCCATGGCGGAAGCGCTGAGCGCCATGGGCATACCCGCCTACGCCGACGGCACGGAAAACAGCTTTGAGGCGATAGAGGTCTCGGTCACGCTTAACGTGCTGAAAGTGCTGGTGAACCGCCATAACGAAGTCGCGCTGTTAAGCGTGGCGCGCTCGCCGATGTTCCATATCTCGAATTCCGTACTGGCGCAGTCGAGGATACGCTGCCCCCGGGGGCTCATTTGGGACGCGTTCGCGGCGGTAAGGCAGGAGTATGCCGAGATAGACCGCCTGCTCACGTTCATGGAGAACTGGCGCGCGGCGGCGCCCGGGCTGGGAGTCAGGGGGCTCATAAGGCGCATACTGGAAGACACGGGCTATTACGTGTTCTGCGGCGCGCTGGAGGGCGGCAGGCGCAGGCAGCTCAACCTGGACCTGCTGTGCAAGCGCGCGGAGGACTACGAAAACGGGGGCGGTTATTCCATAACGGGATTCACGCGGCTCATGGAACTGGCGGCTGCCTCATCCGACGGCGAAGGCGCCCATGAACTGGGTGAAAACGATGATGTGGTCCGCCTGATGACCGCCCACAAGAGCAAAGGCCTGGAATTCAGGGTGGTGTTCGCCGCGCAGCTGGCCAGGAAGTATTCAGCCGGCGGCAAGGACGGCAGCGTGTTCCTGGACAGGGACCTGGGCGCGGGTTTCATACACATGGACGAAAACCTGGGTACCGCGCGCCCCACTCTGGCCACAAGGGCGGTCAAGACCCTGAGCCGCGCCAAGGACCGGGCGGAGGAATTGCGCATACTGTACGTGACACTCACCCGCGCCCAGCAGAAACTGATACTCGTGGGCAGCGTGAAAGACCTGGAAAAGAGCCTGGTCACCTGGAAAATGTGTGCGGAGCGACCGGAAATGTATACTTCCTCCCTTGACGTCGCCGCGTCCGCCGTAATGGGCTGCCCCGGGGCGGAAGCGCTGGGCGGGGAAACGGACGAAAGCCTGCCCAGGGTAAACGTCAGGCTGTATTCCGTAAGGGATGCGCTCGAAGCCGCCGCCGCGGGAGCCAAGCGGGTGAGCAGCCTGCTGGAAGAGGACGAAAGCGCGCCAGCGAGCGAAGAGATACTGGAAAGGCTCAGGTGGGAATACCCGTTTTCTTCCAGGAGCGCGCTGCCGGTAAAGCTCTCGGTAACGGGCCTGGAAAGGGAAGTGGTGGGCGGCAGCGAGCTGCCCAGGCTCAAGACCCTGCCGAAGTTCCTGTCAGGAGACGGGGAAGAGATATATACCCAGCGGGGCACCGCCATGCACCGGGCGCTCAGGCTGTTCGACCTGGACGCGCTTAGGAAGCGCGGCGAAAAGGACATGGCCGCCGAGGTGACCGGGCAGCTGGACCGGATGCTTGAAAACCAGCTGCTCTCGCCGGAAGAAAGACAGCTGTGCAGCGATAGGAAGCTTACGGATTTCTGGCTGTCCGACACGGGCAGGCGCGCGCTCGCTTCCCCCGAAGTCCGGCGGGAATGGAGCTTCGTTTTAAGGCTCGGGCTCAAAGACGCGCTGGGCATGGACAGCGACGATTCGGTGCTGGTGCAGGGCACGCTGGACATGTGCTTTGCGGAAGACGGCGGATGGGTGCTGGTGGATTACAAGACCGACCGTTCGGGCGGCGAAAGCGAGATACTGGCCCGTTACGGCACTCAGCTGGACATTTACCGCCGGGCGCTCACAAGACTCACGGGCAGGGAGGTAAAGCACACCTATATCTGCCTTGTCAGCCTTGGCGGACGCATTGAAGTGAAGCCCTGACGCTTGTATTATTTACTTTGCGCGAGTAATATATACTCTTTGGAGGTGGTATCGGTGACGGGTTTTGACCGCTGTCTGCGCCGCTTGGCAGTATGGGGGAGCGGGCATTTAAGCATGTGGAAATTCAATTCCCGGGTAAATATCATCGACATGCCTTCGCCGGGCAGCCTTATCGTGTGCAACCATACTTCAATATGGGATTTTGCGCACCTGCTCAGGGCGCTGATGCCCCGCTACGACGAGCGCTTTCTCGCCACGGGAGTGCAGTTCGACAAATCCCGCTTAAGGGGCTGGCTGCTCACCCACGCAGGAGTGATACGCAAAAACCAGGGCGCCACGGATATAAAGTGCGTGCGGGAGCTTATGGGCGCGGTGAAAGACGGCGGCACGCCTGTGGTATACGCCCAGGGCATGACGTCCTTTGACGGACGCCCCGGCTGGCGGGCGTTAAACGGCACCGGGGCGCTGGCCAAGCTGTTAAAGTGCGACGTGTACGCCTGCGTGGTGCACGGCGGGTTCATGTCGTCCCCCCGCTACGTGGCCAAGGCCAAGGGTCGGGTGGACATAGAGATAAAGCGCCTGTACACCAAAGAGCAGGTCGCCGGGCTCAAGACGGACGAGCTCCAGAGGGGCATAGACGCCGCCCTGGATTTTAACGACTGGGATTGGCAGGAACAGGAAAAGGTACCCTTCAAGCGCATAAGGCTGGCGAAAAACGTTACCAAAGTGCTGTACAAGTGCCCCTCCTGCCTGCGGGAAGGCGGGCTTAAGGAGAGCAGGTACGAGATCACCTGTCCCGCCTGCGGTTTTTCCTGCCGAAGGGACGACTACGGCTTTTTCCACGGCTCGGACGCCTGCCCGCGCCGCATGGACGAGTGGACAGACCTGGAGATCGCCTCCGCCCGGGGGGAGATAAGCCGCCCGGACTTCATGCTTAAGGAAGAGATGTCCGCCGCGTATTTCAGGCAAGACACCAAAGACAAGCCTGTGCCGCTGGGCGCGGGCACCCTCACGCTCAGCCGGGAAGGGCTTAAGTTCACCGGCGCCGGCGGGAGCCGCGAGATACCCATGGAGGACTTTTTGTTCCTGGTGCTGGACGATATAAAGGCGGTCATGGTCAATACCCAGACGGGCTTTTACCGCTTCGAGTTCAAAAACAGGCGGCTCATGGTCAAATGGTTCTTCTGCCATCGGCTTATGAAGGCGGGGGAAAACGGATGAAAACGGTACCCTCTCTCTGCGGGGATATTGGCATACTGTATGAGGACAACCACCTGCTGGTGGCGGTCAAGCCCCCCAACCTGCCCTCCCAGGGCGACAAAAGCGGCGACCCGGACATGCTGAGCCTGCTGAAGGATTACCTGGTCAAAAGCAAGAACAAGCCGGGAGACGCTTACCTGGGGCTGGTGCACCGGCTGGACAGGCCCGTGGGCGGGGTGATGGTGTTTGCCAAGACCAGCAAGGCGGCGGGGCGGCTGAGCGAGCAGTTCAGGCTGCACACCGCGAAAAAGCAGTACCTGGCGGTACTGGAGGGCGAGCTCACGGAAGAAAAGACCCTGGAAAACAGCCTTCTGGACAAGCATGGCGAGAACGTAAGGGTGGTGCCGGATACTGCCCAGGGCGCAAAAAAAGCACGGCTGACCACGTATCCCCTGGCGGTAAGGGATTATCTGACCCTCGTCAGGGTGGAACTGGACACTGGCCGCAAGCACCAGATACGGGTGCAGCACGCCCATATCGGCCTGCCCCTGTACGGGGATATGCGCTACGGCCACGGGCGCAGGGGCGAAACGGTGGCGCTGTGGGCGTTCAGACTGACGCTTGAACATCCCACGCTTAAAAAAGAAATGACGTTCACCTGCCCGCCGCCGGCAAAAGGCGTGTGGGGGAAGTTCGAAAAGGAGATAAACGTTGAGACCGGGAATGAAGCTTAAAAGACTTATATGCGCGCTGCTGGCGCTCATGCTTACAGCCGTCCTCGCGGGCTGCGGGGAGAAAACGCCGTCCGCAGACGATGAGACCAGTGCCGACGGGAAACTGGATATCGTGTGCTCGCTGTTCCCGCTGTACGATTTCGCGCGCACGATCGCGGGCGAGCGGGCGAACGTGAAGCTGGTGCTGCCTTACGGGGTGGACAGCCACGACTACGAGCCCTCCGTGGGGGACGCCGCCATGATAAGCCGGGCGGACCTGTTCATATACACGGACGACGAACTGGAGACCTGGGTAAAGGGATTGTCCGGCAGCCTGGAAGGAGTAAAAACACTCAGGTGCGCAGAAAACATAGACCTTGAGGCGCTTCATGAGGAGTGGGAGGGCATGGAGAACCCGCACTCCGGGGAAGATGAGCATCACCACAAGTACGACGCCCACATCTGGCTGGACCTGAGCCTTGCCGCGCAGATGTGCGAGAACATAAAAAACGAGCTGGTCAGGCTGGATAAAGACGGAACACAGCTCTATACGGACAACTGCGCAGCGCTGGTAAAACAGCTTGGCGGGCTGGATGAAAAGTTTGCCTCCCTGTTCGCCGCCCATCCTGACACGGTGCTGTGCTTCGGCGGACAGTTCGCCTACAGTCACTTCTTAAGGCATTACGGCGTAAAGTATTTAAGCGCCTACGACAGCTGCTCCGAGGAGGACGAGCCTTCCTTGGGCCAGGTGATCAGGATAATAGAGGCCATGAAGCAGTCGGGCGCCAAAACGGTGTTCACCGACGAGCACTCAAACGGCGACGTAGCCAGGCAGATCGCGGGCGAAACGGGCGCCGAGATACGCGTGTTCCACACGCTGGAGAACATATCCAAGGCCGAAAACGGGGAAAGCTTCGTATCGATAATGACCGGGAACTACGCTGCCGTGTCAGGCGCGCTGAATGGGAACTGAAATGGAAGAGAACGTACTTATAAGCATACGCGACGTATCGATGAACTACGGCTCGGGCAGGCAGGACGCCATAGAGCACGTGTCCGTAGACGTGAGAAAAGGGGAGATACTGGCGCTGGTGGGCTCCAACGGCTCCGGCAAAAGCACCCTTATGAAGGGGATGCTCAAGCTCATGCCCTTTTCCTGCGGGGAAATGGAGCGGGCGAAGGGGCTTAAGATAGGCTACATGGCCCAGATGCACACCCAGGTGCGGGACTTTCCCGCCACGGTGAGGGAGGTCGTATTAAGCGGCACCCGGCAGGACAAATTCTTCCCGTTCTACACCCGCCGGCAGCGCAAAGACGCGGAGGCGGCAATGGAGCTTATGGAGGTGCAGGATCTGGCGTCCAGCTATCTGGGCGCGCTCAGCGGCGGGCAGATGCAGCGGGTGCTGCTGGCGCGCTGCGTGGCGGGCAATCCGGAGCTGCTGGTGCTGGACGAGCCCACCAGCGCCCTCGACCCCCGCATGACCCATCAGCTGCAGTACATATTCACCCGCTTAAGGGACGAAAGAGGCGTATCGGTGGTGGTATCCACCCATGACTGGCACTTTGTAAAGGAGCACGCCGACCGGGTGCTGGTGCTGGACCATTCGGTGGAATTTCTGGGCAAGATCAGCGACTGGCAGGGCAGGGAGGACGAACATACATGTCATCATTAAGCTTGTGGGACATACTGTCCAGCCCCCTTACCCTAAGGGCGTTCGTGGTGGGCGGGCTTATGAGCCTGTGCCTGGGCGTGCTGGGCGTGATACTGGTATTAAAGCGCTACGCGCTGATAGGCCATGGGCTGGGCGAGATAGGTTTCGCCTCCACCGCCGTCGCTGCGCTGATAGGGCTTGGTAATTTTTCGCTGGCGGTGTCCATACCTCTGGTATGCCTGACCAGCCTGCTGATAATGCTGTTCGACCGCAAAAGCGGCATGGGCGGCGACGTGTTCATTGGCATATTCTCCACCGTCGCGCTGGCGGTGGGCGTGATCGCGGGCCGCTTTACCGACGGCTACAGCGTGGAGACCAGCATGTTCGGCTCCATAATGGGAGTGACCCGGGGCTACATGTGGGCGGTCATAGGGCTGTGCGTGGTGCTGGGCGGGGTATTCGCGCTTTTGTACACCCGGCTGTTCGCCGTCACCTTTGACGAGACCTACTGCCGCGCCTGCGGCGTAAAGGCGGACAGGTTCCAGTTCCTGCTGTCGCTTATGACCTCCGTGGCGGTGGTCATGGGCATGCGGGTGCTGGGCGCCATGATGATATCCAGCTTTATAATCTTCCCCGCCCTCACCGCCCGGCGGCTGTCCCGCTCGTTCAAGGGCATGATCATCATTTCCGCGGTCAGCGCCGTGGTCTCCTTCACGCTGGGCATGGGCATAAGCGCGCTGAGCGAACTGGGCACGCGGCACCTGCCTGTGGGCGCGTGCGTGGTGGTGAGCAGCTTGGCGGTGCTTTTGATAGCTATGGGCGCGTCCTCATTCAGAAAAAAAGCTTAAAGGATAAGTATGAACGCGAATTTCAGGTTTGAGCTGCTGCACGTGTGCAAACAGACAGGCGCGCGGCGGGGGCGGCTGCACACTCCACACGGCGTGATCGAGACCCCGGTCTACATGCCCGTGGGCACTCAGGCTACGGTCAAGACCGTGTCGCCGGAGGAATTAAAAGAGCTTTCCGCCCAGATAATCCTTTCCAATACCTATCACCTGCACCTGCGCCCGGGGGAGGACCTGGTGGCGGAGGCGGGCGGCCTGCACCGCTTCATGAACTGGGACCGGCCCATACTTACGGACTCCGGCGGGTTTCAGGTGTTTTCCCTGGCCAGCCTGAGGAAGATAAGCGAGGAGGGCGTGATGTTCGCCTCGCACCTGGACGGCAGCCGGCATTTCTTCTCTCCCGAAGTGTCCATAGGCATACAGGAAAAGCTGGGCAGCGACATAATGATGCAGTTTGACGTGTGCAGCGCCTATCCCTGCTCTTACGACGACGCGGACAAGGCCATGCGCCGCACGGTCAGGTGGCTGGACAGGTGCGTAAAGGCATGGAGACGCCCTGACCAGGCGCTGTTCGGCATAGTGCAGGGGGCGTTCTATAAGGACCTGCGCGTGGAGTGCGCGAAGCAGATGGCCCAGTACGACCTGCCAGGCTACGGCATAGGCGGGCTGAGCGTGGGCGAACCCAAGGAGATAATGTACGACATACTTGAAGCGCTTGACCCCGTTATGCCACAGGACAAGCCCCGCTATCTTATGGGCGTGGGCTCCCCGGACTGCCTTATAGAGGGCGTGCTCAGGGGCGTGGACATGTTCGACTGCGTGCTGGCTACCCGCGTAGCCCGTAACGGCACCGTGTTTACCAGAAACGGGCGCCTGGTGATAAGAAACGCCGCCTACGCCCGGGACTTCGGGCCCCTGGAAGAGGGCTGCGACTGCTACGCCTGCCGCAATTACTCCCGCGCCTACATCCGCCACCTGCTGAAAGCGGAGGAGATATTCGGTTTAAGGCTGTGCTCCATACACAACTTAAGGTATCTTACCAAGCTGATGGAAGATATCAGAAGCGCGATAGAACAGGATTCCCTCAGGGATTTCACCGAGGACTTTTATTCCCGCCACGTAAGGGGCAACTGGTAATAAGGAGGGCATTATGGAATTCGAGAAGCTGATAATGGCGCGCAGGAGCGCGAGAGGATACGTCAGCGCGATAGACGAAGCGACGCTCAGGGAGGCGATAAGCCGCGCCCGTTTCGCCCCGTCCTGGAAGAACTCCCAGGAGTCCCGCGTGTACGCCGCCGTGACGCCCGAGACCGCCCGGAAGGTGTATGACGCCTTGCCGGATTTCAACCAAAACAGCTCCGGCAACGCCACGCTGATAGTGACCACGTACGTAAAAGGCCTCGCGGGCTTTAACGCTGCCGGCCAGCCCACGGGCAGCGCGGGCGACTGCTGGGGCGCCTACGACCTGGGTCTGCACGACGCGTATCTCATCCTCGCCCTGCAGGACCTGGGTTACGACAGCCTTATAATGGGCCTCTCCGACGAAAAGGCGTTAAGGGAGATATTCCAAATACCGGAGAACGAGCAGATAATGAGCGTGATCGCCGTGGGCAAGCGCTCAAAGCCCGCCGCCGCGCCCGTGAGAAAGCCGCTGGAAGAGACGCTTATCGTTAAGTAAGCCCCGCCGCGCCGGACCCGGAATTGGGGCGGCAGGCTTGACAAAAGCCGGGGTTATGGGTATAATACAAAAGCTGTGTACCCGTAGCTCAGTTGGATAGAGCGTTGGACTCCGACTCCAAAGGCCGCTGGTTCGAATCCAGTCGGGTACGTAGAAACAGCGCCCCTCGTTTGAGGGGCGCTGTTATTGTATATTATACGTTGATAGATTACCTTGGCGTTGTCGGGGGGTTACTTTTTTTCGCAGCCGGTCGAATGGCATCTACGAACCAGTCAATCATGAAAGCAATAACCATTGCGACAGTGGATATTACATAAGGCATCTGCGCTTCCGAGAAGCTCTCACCGGGGATTTTCACTGCGGCTATGAATCCCAAGAGGACACCGACCAGTGAGATATATGGAATACCGAGCACCGAAGCGAGAATACAGCACCCGCCGCCAATCAACGTCAGGAACATGGGGGTTTCAAACAGTCCGCTTACCAGAACAGATGCTAGGACTCCACCAACAGAATCATCGAGCCTGTTTTGAATCTGCAAATATTTATATGCGATATATATTATGACGCAGATTCCGACTACAAGACCAGCGTATGTTTTCTTTCCGTGCTTCATGAAACAACTCCTCGCAATTATCTAAATCTGTCCATTGATTAACAACAATTGAGCTATCCCCGGGTGAAATCATAAATGCACCAAACAGCAGATTGCAAATCTGTTATGGACAGACTTACGCTTTCCGGCCTTCCAGGAAGGCTTTTTTGTTCAGTTCCACGAACTTGGGCTTTACCAGCTGCTCTATGGCGGAAAGCCAGCTTTCCAGCGGGATCTCGGGCATGTAGCGGCTCAGCACGCCCAGCAGCACGGTGTTCTGGGCCTTGTCGCTGCCGCAGGCGCGGGCGAGCTTCAGCGCGTCCACGTCCGCCACGCGGCACTTTTCCTTCAGCGCGTCGATCGGCTCCGCGGGATACTCCTGCTGCCCGGTGATCACGGTGATGGGGTAGATCTCGGCGGTGTTGGTGATGAGCAGGCCGTCCTTTTTGAGCATTTTCAGGTATCTCGCGCCCTCGATGGCCTCAAAGGAGAGTATGAAATCCGCCTCGCCTTCGCCCACGATGGGGGAGAACACCTTGTCGCCGTACTTCACATAGGTGACCACGCTGCCGCCCCTCTGGGACATGCCGTGCACCTCGCTCAGCTTTACGTCAAAGCCTTTTTCGATCAGCACGTGGCCGATCAGGCGGCTGGCCAGCAGCGTGCCCTGGCCGCCCACGCCGACTATCATTATGGAATTACTCATGTTTACCCTCCCCGATGGCCCCGAAGGCGCACATTTGGCTGCACAGGCCGCAGCCCACGCACTGGCTGGGATCTATCTCCGCCTTGCCGGAAGCGAACTTTATGGCCGGGCAGCCTATGCGCATGCAGGACTTGCAGCCCCGGCACTTATCCGTGTCCACGCTCAAAGCGGGCTTGGGCTTTACGTACTTAAGCAGCTGGCAGGGCTTGCGGCATATGATCACGGAAGGCTCTTCCGCGGCCAGTTCCTCTTTAAGCGCAGTCTCGATCTCCTTTAAGTTGCCCGCGTCCACGCTCCTGACGCGCCTTATGCCTACAGCCTCGCACACTTTTTCCAGGCTTACCGGCGGGACCGCTTTGAGCTTCAGGGTGAGGCCGGTGGCGGGGTTCTGCTGGTGGCCTGTCATGCCGGTTATGGAGTTGTCCAGTATCAACACCGTGGACACGCTTTGGTTGTAGGCCACGTCGGTAAGGGCGGTGATGCCGGAGTGCAGGAAGGTGGAGTCGCCTATTACGGCTACAGTCTTGCCGGAGGTCTCGGGGCGTACGGTGTTGAACCCGTGGAGCATGCCGATCGAGGCGCCCATGCACAGCACACTGTCCACCGCGCTGAGCGGCGCCGCCGCGCCCAGGGTGTAGCAGCCTATGTCGCCCGTTACGGTGAGCCTGAGCTTGTTTAATACGTAGAACACGCCTCTGTGAGGGCAGCCCGCGCACATTACGGGAGGACGAGCGGGCAGGGGCCGGTCAAACTCGGCGCTTTCGGGGAGCTCAAGTCCCAGCGCGGCGCGGATCTTGCTCTGGGACAGTTCGCCTATGCAGCCGAAAATGTCCTTGCCGCCGTCCACACGGATGCCCGCGGCGCGGATCTCGTTTTCGAACACGCCGTCCAGCTCTTCCACCACTATCAGTTTGTCCACCTTGGCGGCGAAAGCGCGTATCTTTTCCAGGGGCATGGGGAAGCTCATGCCGATCTTGAACACGCTGGCGCCGGGTATGGCTTCTTTTATGTACTGGTAGCAGGTGCCGGAGCACACGTAGCCCACCCCGGTGTCGCCCATTTCCTCAAAGTTCAGGGGACTATTCTCGGAATATTCCCTGAGCTTCAGCAGCCGGTCTTCCACTATGAAATGGCGCTTGTAGGCGAAGCCCGGGTTCATTACGTATTTGGAAGGATCTTTTTTGTATTCCTTAAGGGGCAGCTCGCTGCGCTCATGCAGCTCAACGAGGCTCTGGGAATGGGCCACGCGGGTGCAGGTCCTGAGCAGCACGGGGGTATCGAATGCCTCGCTGATCTCGTACGCCAGGCACGTGAAGTCCCGGCACTCGGCGGAGTCGGAAGGCTCCAGCATGGGCAGTTTGGCGGCCCTTGCGTAATGGCGGCTGTCCTGCTCGTTCTGGCTGGAATGCATGGCCGGGTCGTCCGCCACGCACACCACAAGGCCGCCGTTCACGCCGGTGTAAGCGGCGGTGAACAGGGGGTCCGCGGCCACGTTGAGGCCCACGTGCTTCATGGCGGTGAATGCCCTGGCGCCCGCGAGGGAAGCGCCCATGGCGCTTTCCAGCGCCACCTTCTCGTTGGGCGCCCACTCGGCGTATACTTCGCTGAACTCCGCGACCTCCTCGGTGATCTCGGTGGAGGGAGTGCCCGGATAGGAGGACACATACTTGACGCCCGCCTCCCAAAGGCCCCGGGCAATGGCCTTGTTTCCAAGTAACAGCTGCTTCATAAATACCTCTGTCGTGTAATGAATGGGTCAGTGGGTTATCTGGGTCTTGACCAGGCTCTCGCCGCAGTATATCTGCCTCAAGCGGGGCTTTTCGATCTTGCCGGTGGCGTTTCTGGGCACGGGCGCGAATATGATCTTGCGGGGGCGCTTGTAGCGGGGCAGTTCCATGCAGAAGGCGTTCACTTCGTCTTCTGTCAGGGTGTCGCCCTCCTTGACCTCGATTATCGCGGCGGCGATCTCGCCCAGGCGGGCGTCGGGCAGGCCTATGACCGCCACGTCCTTTATGGCGGGATGCGCCCGCAGGAAGTCTTCTATCTGTACGGGATACAGGTTCTCGCCGCCGGTGATGATGACGTCTTTCTTCCTGTCCACCAGGTAGTAGAAGCCGTCCTCGTCCTGCATGGCCATGTCGCCTGTGAACAGCCAACCGTCTTCAAGCACTTCTTTTGTGGCATCTTCGTCGTGATAGTAGCAGGTCATGACGCCGGGGCCCTTGACTGCCAGCTCGCCCACCTCGCCGCGCTTGACTTCGTTGCGGTCCTCGTCCACGATCTTGACTTCCCAGCCGTAGCCGGGCACGCCGATAGCGCCCACCTTGTGGATGTTTTCCACGCCCAGATGCACGCAGCCGGGGCCGATGCTCTCGGACAGGCCGTAGTTGGTGTCGTACTGGTGGTTGGGGAACACGCTCTTCCAGCGCCTTATGAGGGACGGCGGCACGGGCTGCGCGCCTATGTGCATCAGCCGCCAGTGGCTCAGGTCGTAATCCTTAAGGTCTACCTTGCCGGACTCTATGGCGTCCAGTATGTCCTGCGCCCAGGGCACCAGCAGCCACACTATGGAGCACTTTTCCTGGGAAGCGGCTGAAAGTATGTTCTTGGGCTTTGCGCCGGTAAGCAGCACCGCTTTGCCGCCGGAGATCAGCGAGCCGAACCAGTGCATTTTGGCGCCGGTGTGGTACAGCGGCGGTATGCACAAAAATACGTCGTCCTTTGTCTGGCCGTGGTGCGCCTGCTCAACCTTGGCGGAATGGGACAGGCTCCGGTGTTTGTGGAGTATCGCCTTGGGGAAGCCTGTGGTGCCGCTGGAAAAGTATATGGCGGCGTAGTCGTCGTCGGTAATGGGGATGATGGGGTCCAGGCTGGACTCGTTGGATACCAGATTGCTGTAGCTTTCAGCGAACACGGGGCAGCCGTCGCCCACGTAGAACAGCAGCTTGACCCGGGGGATGCGGTCCGCGATCTCCTCTATGCGGCCTATGAACTCATAACCGAAAAACAGCGCGTCCGCGTCGCTGAGCTCCAGGCAGTAGCGGATCTCCTCGGCGGTATAACGGAAATTCAGCGGCACCGCCAGCGCGCCGGTCTTGAGCACACCGAAGTATATGGGCAGCCACTCTATGCCGTTCATCATGAGTATGGCCACCTTGTCGCCCTTGCCGATGCCACGTGACAAAAGCAGGTTGGCGCAGCGGTTGGCCTTTTCGTTGAATACGCTCCAGGTGATCTCCCGCCTGAACGCGCGGCCCAGGGGACGCTCTATGAGCTCGTATTCCTTCCAGGTGGTGCGGTGCAGCTCGGTGACTTCGGGATTCAGTTCCACCAGAGCGGTGTCGTTGGGGTAGAGGGAAGCGTTTCGTCTGAGCAGATCGGTAATGGGCATTTGTGTGTTCCTTTCATGCAGAGCATTATGTGATTTGAAATTCAAAACCCCCTCGCCTAAGCGAGAGGGCGTATTATCGCGGTACCACCTCTGTTCGCCCCGGACGGCCGGAGCCTTGAAAGCTGTAACGGGCTGACCCGGAGAGACCTACTCGCTTGTGCTTTCAGCCTGCCGCTATGGGAATGTATTCGCTTTCCGTAAGCCAAGGGCCTTTCACCTGCCGGTCCCTCTCTGGGTGTGCCTGGCGGAAGCTACTTGTTTCCCGTCTGCGCGTTTATGGAGATTTTAGCACTTTGCTTTGCTAAAGTCAAGCGGTGTATGTTAATTATTTTATAAGTAAGGATTGACAGGCGAGACGGAGGCATTGTACAATTGCTGTGACTACACTGGAGGGTCATGCTCTATGAAAAAGATTTTCGTGTTTCTGCTCACGCTGCTGCTGACACTGTGTTTGCTGAGCGGCACGGCGGAGGATGAGGAACTTCGGCAGGCTTATGAGCAGGACGTGGTACGGGTGATGCGGGCGATGTCGTATTACGCCACGAACGAGTACTACAAGCAGACCATCACCAAGTATATAATAACGGACTCTCCCGCCTGGAATACATTGGACAGGTATGACTACGGCTGGTGCAGCAAGATCCGGAAAAATGAACTGAATGACGTTCGGACCGAGAATTACGTGAAAACTGCTGACGATACAGTCGAATGTGATTTCTATTGCCATAACGACATTCAGTATGAGGCATGGAACTATAAGGCACGATACTTTCTGTGCTATCATGTGACGCTTAAGTATACGAGCTATAAAGGGAAAGAGGGCTGGTACCTGTACGATTTTTATAATTTGCCATGCAAAGAGGAAGAGCTCAGAGCAGAAGAGTATAACAACAAGATAGATGAGGGCATGCATATCATAGCCATAAACGGGCAGACATACCGGGGATATGTACTGGTAGTAGACGACCCGGCCAGGGTAAAAGTTGGGGCGATGAAAACGTTCAACGATAGCGGAGGCTGGAAAATTGAAAAGTTTTATGATGAATTTCATGGCGCAGCTATAGTGAACGGAGGCGCGTTCCTGGACGGTAAGGGTCATAATGGCGGTGTTCCGGAAGGCTATGTAATGACGGACGGCGTACTGCGCCGCAGAAATGAGTACAGAAACGTGAACGCGTACGTGGTGATGGGCTTTGACCACGATAACAAGCTGCACGTGGGGCGGTTCAAGGACGACGAGCTCGAGGCGCTGCATCTGAGGGACGCGCTGGCGTTCCAGGCGGCGCTGATCATAAACGGGGAAAGGCAGGAGATCATCCAGAACCACATAAGCCATCCCTACTCTGCGCGGACCGGCATAGGCCAGGATGCGGACGGAAAGGTGTATTTCCTGATAGTTGAAGGCAGGGATGCCGGCAGCCTGGGCTGCAGTATGGACGATATGGCAGACATATATACCGAACTGGGCTGCGTGGACGCGGGCACGCTTGACGGAGGTTACTCGACAGCGCTTATGCTGGGTGACGAGAAGGTATATTGTTCTTATCATTACGGGACATCCCGCGCCATGCCTACCGTATTCTACGTAAAGCAACTTGGTGACCAATAACGCGACGAGGAGGAACTATCCCCTGTGAAAACGTGTATTTCCTGGCTTCTGGCTCTGATCCTGCTTGCAGGCGCCTGCATGGGCTTCTCGGAGGAGACTGCCCCTCAGGAGGACCTTAAGGCATTATACGAGGAGCAGGTCCTGTCCGCAATGCGCATATTCACATATTACGCCACCAACGAGCGCAACCGTGACTGGGCGGTAAAGGTGGTGCTGAAGGGTTCGCCTGCCTGGACAGTGGTGGAAAACTACGATTACGGCTGGTGGAACCAGATAAAGAAACACGAACTGCTCGACGTCGTTACGGACGGTTATACCATTACGGAGGACGGCGCGCTCGAATGCGACTACCGCTGCCTTGACCGGGTGACGCTCAGTTTCGACAACATGAAAGTGGAGTTTGACGTAGGCTATCACCTGCGCTTTGAGAACACGGGCGCCGCCGAGGCTCCCGTATGGATGATCACGGATTACTCCTGCCTGCCTTCCGAAGACGACCGCATCGCGGCGGAAACTGTAAACCCCACGCTGGAAGGCATGGAGCTGTTCACAATAACAGGCAAGACCTACAAGGGGTTCGCGCTCAAGGTCGCCGACCCGTCACGGGTAAAGGCGGGGGCTATAAAGTATTTCAGTGATTCCGGCTACGGCTGGAGAGTAAACGAGTTCGCCCAGAAACTGGAGGCACAGGCGGTCATCAACGGGGGCTCGTTCGTCGACGGTACGAACAAGAAAAATGGTTCCGTGCCGCTGGGCTGTGTGATCACCGACGGCGAACAGAGGCGCAAAAACACGCCCCACAACTCCGAATGCTGCGTGGTCACGGGCTTTGATACCGACAACAAGATGCACGTGGGCATCTATTCGGAGGCGGAGCTGCAGGCGCTGGACCTGCGCGACGCGCTGGCTTTCCAGTCGGGCCTGGTATCCGAAGGCGAACGCTGGCCGTTGCCCGACATGAAGAGCAGGTACCGTTATTCCGCCCGCACGGCGCTGGGCCAGGACGCGGAGGGCAACGTGTACCTCGTGGTGATCAAAGGCCGCCAGCCGGACAGCCTGGGCGCCACATTCGACGATATGGCAGACCTGTTCCTGGAGCTGGGCTGCGTGAACGCGGGGCTTATGGACGGAGGGCACTCCACCAGCATGTTCCTGAACGGGCAGAGCATTTACCACGCATACCGCTACGACGTGTCCAGGCGTCTGCCCACCGTGTTTTATGTGAAATAGAACGCGCGGGGCAGCCTTATCTATCGTAAACATGCGCGCAGCCGACCGGGAATATCACCGGTCGGCTGCGCATATTTACAAATGACAGGCGGCTCAGGCATGGCTCACGGCGAAGCTGCCGACAGCCTGGGATATAAGCGCGTGGCCGGCGGGGTTGGGATGTATGCCGTCCTCGCACATGAAGTCCGCAAAGTCCCTCTGATAAAGGAACTGGCTGCGCAGGTCGAACACCTCCGTGTCCGTCGCCAGCGCGGTCTTAAGCGCCTCCAGGGCGTACCTTTCCTGCCAGCGGTAGATGTATTCGTATGAACCCAGGTACCTGAGTATCTTTTCCGCGTCCAGGCCCCGGGAGATCCACTTGACGTACCTTTCGGCGACCACGGGCAGGGGCGTCACCACTATGGGCTTTAATTCGCTCGCTCTGGCGAAGGAAATGAGCCTGCGCAGCTTTTCGCCGAACTCCTTAAGCGGGATCTTTGCTTCGTGATATACGTCAGGGTTTTCCGCGACTTCTTTCCAATTCAGGTCGGAATCGTTGCCCCCCAGTTCTATCGCCAGCCTTCCGCCGGGCTGCTTGTCACACCTGTCGAACATCTCCAGCGCGTTGTCTATGGTGCCGCCCACCCGCGCCAGGTTTTTGAGGCTGTAACCCAGGCTCTTGAGCGTGGAAGCGTATGTATCGGGATATACCGTGTAGCGGGAGGAAGCGGAATCGTACATGAGCCCCCGCGCGATGGAATCTCCCAGCACCGTGATCAGCTTTGCCATTGGTTTTCTCCGATCTTATCTATTGGACGCGCCCGCGCAGGCGCGCGGGTCGATTATGACGAATTCAGAGCACACGCTCATCTTGTGTTCAATATTACATGATGAGCGTGGGTTTGTCACGCTATTATGCCGCCGGGAAAATCTACTCCGCATAAAACGGCACCGGAAGAGATTTTACTTGAAAACGGGCCGATTTGGGGTATAATAGAGACGGTTCTACCATGAATAGACACAAATAAATACCGTTCTACCCACAGTAGAGCGCCGAAAGGGGGCGAAAGCGTGGAAAACGGCCGCGAAGAGTGGCGGGAGGCGCTGGCAAAAAACCTCGCGGAAGGAAGAAGACGCAAGGGACTGACCCAGACCGAGCTGGGCGAAAAAATGAATTATTCCGACAAATCCGTTTCCAAGTGGGAAAGGGGAGAGGGCGTGCCTGACGTGGGCGTGCTTATAAAACTGGGAGAACTGTACGGGAAGACGCCTGACGAACTGCTGGGCATCACGCCGGAAAAACAAAAACCCGTAAAAAATCCCCTTCTCAGGCACGCGGCGGTGCTTCTGACCATGGCGGCGATAGTCATGCTGAGCGCGCTGGCGGCGTATATACTTTTAAGGGCGGTGTTCCCCGCCATGCAGAACGCGTGGATCGCGTTCATAGTGGCGCTGCCGGTGATGTTCGGCATAAGCGGCGCGGCGTTTCTGATGTGGAAGGACTATGCCTGGGCGTTCGGCGCGCTCTCCATTGCCCTGTGGACCGCCTGCCTGAGCGTGCAGCTGTGCTTTGGCAAGCTTAATCCTGCATTCATATACGCCGGGGGTGGTGTGCTGCAGCTGGCTGCGATAGCCGTGTGCGGCTTCGTGCTGATCCACCGTTCCAAATAAAACATGCTGCGCGAAAACTTTGCGCCCTGTCCGCAGGGGCTGATCATTTAGTTTTTAGGCAGGAATACGCGCCCGGCGCGGTGAATAGGATAAACTGCAAATAAAACGCCATAAAGGGAAGGAGCAACGATCATGCTTATAGGAGCCAGTACCTCCGCCATTTTCGACAAACTGGGTATCGACGGGGGCTTCAAAATGTTTCACGACGCGGGCATGAACTGCGTGGATTTCGGCTTTGACTGGTACTGCAACATCTGGAAGTACCGCCGGGGCGAAACGGAAGACATCATTTTTACCCGTCCGCAGGAAGAGATAACCGAGTTTTTCCGTCCTTTTAAAGCGGCGGCGGACAAGTACGGCATAAAGATCCATCAGGCGCACGCGCCCTTCCCGTCCTGGATAGACACCAAGATAGAGAACAGCGAGAACACCAACGCCTTCGCGCTGGAAGCCATAAAAAAGTGCTTCCCGCTGGTTAAAATGATGGACTGCCATTTGCTGATAGTACATCCCGCTTTCCCGGGCTACGCGGACAAGCTGGAGGCGGACGACGAGTGGGACCTGAACATCCGCTTCTATTCCTCGCTTATAGAGGACGCGAAAAAGTACGACGTGATCGTGTGCCTGGAAAACATGTTCGTCTCCAAGGGGCGCAAGATCTTTTCCGCCATATGCCAGGACCCCATGGAGGCTGCTGCGTACGTGGACGAGCTGAATGACATGGCGGGCGAGACACGTTTTGGTTTCTGCTACGACACGGGCCACGGCCTGCTGATAGGTCAGGACGTGTATTCCACCCTTAAGGTGCTGGGAGACAGGGTGGTGGCCCTGCATGTGCATGACAACGACGGCCTGGAAGATAGGCACGTGGCGCCCTATATGGGCATACTGGACTGGGAAAGGTTCATCAAGGGCCTGAAGGCGATAAACTACAAGGGCGCCATGACCCTGGAGATCGGCACCCTGCAGCATATCTATCCTTTGGAGCTTATGACGGACGCGTACAGCCTTTCGGCCAAGGCGGCCAAATACTTTATGCAAAAGGCGGAACTGGCTGATGAATAACGGGCTCAGGCCTTCCGAAAGGGATTCCGGGATCGAGCTGCTCAAGGCAGTGGCCGCGTTCATGATAGTGCTGGGCCACTGCACTTTGACGCTGCACGGTCAGAGCCTGCTGATGCCGCTTGAGGGCGGCGCTGTGGAGGGAGGAGTCCCGACAAGGTCCGCCCAGCTGCTGCTGCTCAATTTGTTCAGGTACGGGGCCAAATTCAGCAATAACGTGTTCATAATCGCCAGCACCTGGTTTTTGGCGGATTCCCGCACGTGGCGCAAGCACAAGTGGCTCACCATACTGTTTGAGTACTGGCTGTTCTCATGGGTGTTTATGGTGCTTGCCCTGCTGATACGCGGGGGCGACGTGAGCAGGAGCGCGCTGCTGACCAGTCTGTTTCCCTTTTCGATGATGGGGAACTGGTTCATAAGCGCGTACCTTATCGTTTACCCCCTGCACCCCGTAATGAATAAAGCGCTCGACGGTCTGGGCCAAAGGCGGCATCTGCGCCTCGCCCTGGCGGCGACGCTCATGTATTTCGGCATGGGCTTTTTTGAGGACGTGTTCTTCTATAACCGTCTGGTACTGTGGATAGTGATGTACATAGACGTGGTGTACATCAAAAAATACGCCCGGGACTTCTGCGAAAGCACCCGCAAAAACGCGATTGCGCTGGCGGCGGGCGTGTTCGGCTGGATAGGCATAGTGCTTACAGCCAATTACCTCGGGCTGAACAGCGAGCTGTTCGCGCTGGTGCCGGGAAAATGGATAAGGAACACGAATCCTTTCCCCGTCATAGTGGCGTTCGCGCTGTTTAACCTGCTGAGGGGCAGGGGGCTGCGGAGCCCGGCGGTAAACTACATGTCGGGTCTCAGCATGCTGATATACATAATACATGAAAACATCATGGTGAGGGGATATTTCCGCCCCTGGGCAGTCAATCTCCTGCGCGAGCGGTTCCCCGGCATACAGCCCCTGCCTACGGTGCTGCTGCTCACTTTGGCGGTGCTTACGGGCACGCTGGCGATCGCGGTCGCCTATGAGAGGCTGCTCAAGCGCCACCTGGTGAAGCTTGCCGGCAAATGCACGCTGCTCGCATGCCGCTTATGGCCGAAGATCGAGGACCGCATAATAAAATAAGAGCGACCGGGGCGGGGAGACGCCGCACGCTTCGCCGGAAAATAAGCCCGCGAAACGCCCTTAAAACAGTTGAAAACGGCTGCGTGTTGTGATATAATTGCAACACGCAACTTTTTTGACGGTATCCGGACAGCAAAGCCCCGCTCCCGCCGGATCACGGGTCCCATACTGGCCTCAAATACCGCGGCGGACAGCGAGAGTACAAGGAGAAAGTATGCTTAAGCGTTTCATAACCTACTACAGGCCCCACAGAAAGCTGCTGGCAATGGATCTGCTGGCCAGCCTGCTTATCTCCATCATAGGCATGGTCTATCCCGTGATCACGCGCAACATGCTCAACACCTACATCCCCCAGAAGATGTACACCACCATAGTCATCGCGGGGCTCGTGGTGCTGGCGCTGTACGCGGTGAGGATGCTGCTCAGGTTCTTCGTGCAGTATTACGGCCATCTGATCGGCGTGGGGATGCAGAGCCAGATGCGCAGGGACCTGTTTGCCCACCTGGAAAAGCTGCCCTTCTCCTACTATGACAATCATGAGACCGGACGCATAATGGCCCGAATGACCGGCGACCTGTTCGAAGTGTGCGAGCTTGCGCACCACGGCCCGGAAAACCTGCTTATAAGCAGCGTTATGATTATCCTGTCCTTCGCCTACCTGATGAGCATCAACCCGTATCTGACGCTCATCGTGTTCGCATGCGTGCCGCTGCTGGTGTTCGTGACCCTGCACTTCCGCAAGCCCATGCGCCAGGCTTTCGACGCCAGGCGCAAGTCCAACGCCACCATAAACGCGGCGGTGGAGAGCTCAGTGACCGGCATAAGGGTCACCAAGGCGTACACCAACAGCGAGCTGGAGATCGAGAAGTTCGCGGTGGGGGACAAGGAATTCGTGGCAGCCAGTAAGGCCACCTACAACGCCATGGCCAAGTTCTTTTCTTCCACCAGCTTCGTTACCGACGTGTTCAACGTCATCATACTGATCGCGGGCGGCCTGTTCCTGTACGCGGACAAGATCACCTTCGGCGACTATTCCACGTTCATCGTGTCCGTGAACCTGTTTATAAGCCCCGTGAACACGCTTATAAACTTCATGGAGCAGTTCCAGAACGGCGTGAGCGGCTTTAAGCGCTTCCTTGAAATAATGGACGAGCAGCCCGAGAGCGACCGCCCCGGCGCCCATGAGCTTACGAACGTAAGGGGCGAGATAGAGTTTAAGAACGTCACCTATTCCTACGACGCCACCCAGCCCGTCTTAAACGACGTCAGCCTCAAGCTGCCAGTGGGCAAAAAGCTGGCGCTGGTCGGCCCCAGCGGCGGCGGAAAGACCACCATCTGCCACCTGCTGCCCAACTTCTATAAGCTCAGGGATGACTGCGGCAGCATACTCATCGACGGGCAGGACATCCGTGAACTTACGCTGGAATCCGTGCGCAGGAACATCGGCATCGTGCAGCAGGACGTGTTCCTGTTCGTGGGCACCATAAAGGAAAACATACTCTACGGCAGGCCCGGCGCCACGGACGAGGAGATCCGGGAGGCGGCGAAGCGCGCCAACATACACGACTACATCATGACGCTGGAAAAAGGCTACGACACCGAGATAGGCGAGAGGGGCGTAAAGCTCTCCGGCGGCCAGAAACAGCGCCTGTCGATCGCCAGGGTGTTCTTAAAGAATCCCGCAATACTTATACTGGACGAAGCTACCAGTGCCCTGGACAACACCACGGAAGTGCTTATACAGCAGTCCCTGGACGAGCTGTGCGAGGGCAGGACCACGCTGGTGGTGGCGCACAGGCTCTCCACCATCCGCAACGCGGACGAGATCGCCGTCATACTGGGAGGCAGGGTCACCGAGCAGGGTACCCACGAGGAACTCATGGCCCAGGACGGCACCTACAAAAAGCTCTATTCGCTCCAGTTCAGGGAGAATGACCTGTTCGAGTAAAACGTATAATAAAACGCCCGGGGGATATCCCCGGGCGTCTTTATATGCCAAGGTGTTTACAGATCCCTGAATTCCCGGTCGCCGCGGGTATACAGGTGGCGGTTCAGCAGCACGCACAGCCCCAGCGGCAGTATGAACAGGTAGGGTATCAGGTTAAAACTGTTCCTGAGGAGATAGGCGGCTACGGCTTCGGCGATCACTATCGCCCAGGCACCGAACATGGTGATGGCGACCGAGGCAGACTGCTTTATGGGCACCGCTTCGTTGGTCCAGTCCAGCAAGGGCTTTTTAAGCCCCATGTACAGGCCCATGGCGGAGGTGAAGCCTACCAGGCTCATGCCGTAGACCACGTTTATTATGCCTTCCCAGACCGTCAGGCCCATCAGCGCGCTGACCAGTGCGGTGGTGAGTATGACGGGCGGCAGGTTAAGGTAAAGGTGTAAGGCCTGCTTGGCGCTGAATACCTGTGCTGAGGTCACGGGCATGCTCTTGAGCAGCCACAGGGAATTGCCTTCCAGCGATATGGAGGGGGCGGTGATCACGTTCATGGAGCCCATGAATCCCGCGCCCAGGGCGGGCACGAACGCCAGCAGGTCCTTCCACTCAGGCGGAAGGGCGGCGAGCACGGACTCCAGGCCGGACTTAAGGAAGTTAAAGCGTACCACGGCGTACACGCACAGCGCCAGGGAAATGATTATGCCCAGCCCGCAGTTGAGCACGTAGGCGGGTGTCTGGAAAAAGCGCACGAACTCCCGCCTGACCAGCGCGGAGGCCACGCCCTTCTGGTGCAGGGGACGCGCCACATACGCGGTCTTTTTGACGCCCTTGTTGGTGAACGCGATCTTGCCGAAGTGGCGGCTCAAAAGCAGCACCGTCAGCCCCATCAGCACGACAGAGGTCACCATAAGCAGCAGGAATCCCCAGAGGTTCCCGGTAAACGCCTGGGATAACCACATTATGGGCTTGGCCTTGCCGCTCACGCTTTCGCCTATCAGCGCCGCGTTGGTGGCGATGGCCTGCAAAAACGAATTGAGCCTGAAGTAGATAAAGTAGTACAGCGCCAGAAGTACCAGGCTCACCACTATCGTGGTCAGGCTCTTATGCCTGGCGTGGGCAACTACCAGACCCACCAGATAGCCCAGCAGGCTGGTCAGCACCAGCGCCAGCAGGCCTATCCACACTAAGTCAATGACCTGCAGCGGCAGATACCACTTTATGCCTGCCCTTATGGCGTACACGATTATGGCGGGCACCAGCGCCATGCACTCAAAAAGGAAGCCGGACAGGAATACGGCTATGAGCCTTACCGAAAGTATGGTGGCCGGGGGGATGGGCATGGCCATCAAAAACTCGTTGTCCTTCGCGTTGTAGAGTATGGAATAGGCGGAGAACACGCTGCCTACTATGCTCACGATCAGCGCGATGGCGCTCATCATCATGAAGTACACCCAGTCAAGACCCAGAGGCAGGAACGCATCCGCGAACAGGAAGCCCATGCCCACAAAGGAGAACGACACGCTCACGGTCAGTATGGCAAACAGGATCACAAAGCCTTTCGTGCCCGTTTTTTTCTTGCTTTTGCGGTTGCGGGGAGTATAGACTTCCTTCAGCTCCAGCAACTGCTTTTTGAGCAATGCCTTAAACATTCTGAGTTTCCCCCTCCATCTCAAGGAACACGCTCTCAAGCCCGGCGTCACCGGCGATCTCTTCCATGGAGCCGCACTTTACCAGTTTGCCCTTGCGGATTATGGCCACCTCGTCGCAGAGCTTCTGCGCCACTTCCAGCACGTGGGTGGAAAAGAATATGGCGCCGCCCTTATCGCAGATCTCCCGCATGAGCTGCTTTAACAGATGGGAAGCGATGGGGTCGAGGCCCACGAAGGGCTCGTCCATCATGACCAGCTTGGGCTCGCGGATAAGCACGCTGATCAGCGCCAGCTTCTGCTTCATGCCGTGGGAGTACGCCGAAACGCTCTGCCCCAGGCTGTCGCGGAGCTCAAACATCTCGGAATACTTGTCTATGCGCTCCTGGCGGGTCTTCGCGTCTATGCTGTATATGTCCGCTATGAAATTCAGGAACTGGATACCGGTCATAAAGCCGTAAATGTCGGGATTGTCCGGCAGGAACGCGGTGTTGCGCTTGCAGTACAGGGGATCCTTCTTAATGGATACGCCCGCGATCTCGATATCGCCCTCTTCAAAGTTCAGTATGCCCGCGCAGCTTTTGAGGGTAGTGGTCTTTCCGGCGCCGTTATGGCCGATAAAACCGTATATGACTCCCGGTCTGATGCGCAGTGACAGGTCGTCCACCGCCTTCACGCTGCCGTAGATCTTGGTCAGATGAGAAATGTTCAGCATATGCCCTCCATATTCTTTATGATATCATAATAATATCACTTTCCCGGTCACTTGTCAATACGTTTTACACAGATTTGCCTTTTGTGCCCCGTATGGGCAAAGAATGCCCCGGGCAGGTCCCATGTCCGCCCGGGGCGCTTTATTATTTCGCGTAGGGGGCGTCGTCTGAGTACAGCAACGCCTGCGTTTCCACGCCCGCGATGCCGTCCGCTTTCAGTCCCGCCTTTTCCTGGAACTTCTGCACGGCGGTCTTGGTCTGGTTGCCGTACTCGCCGTCGATCTTGCCTGTCAGGTAGCCCAGGTCGCTCAGCCGGGTCTGCAGCTTGGTGACTTCGTCGCCTTTTGAGCCCTTTTGCAGGCTCACGTAGGGCACGGGGGTGGCTGCGCCGGGAGCGGGAGTGGGTGTGGCCTGGAGTATGAGCTCGACCCTGTCCTGCTTGATGATGGCATCAAGCTGGCCGGTGTTGGTGGAGGCTTTGAGCGCTTCGACCATCAGCCGTACCTGGCTCCAGCGGGCTTCGCTCTGGTTGTCTTTCTGCGTGGCGGTGAGCGTGTTGTCGCTCATGGCCAGGGCGTCGTTGGCCAGGCAGTTGTTTATGCTCTCCTGTATGGCCTTGAGCGCGTTTATAAAGCGGCTGTCGTTGCGCTGGGGGTTGGAGGGCGTGAGCTTGTCAAGCCCTTCCAGGTCTGCCGTCATCTTTTCCCTCAGCGAGACGTAGGTGGCCATGTCGTTGGGATCGTAGAGGTTCAGCATGCTGCGGCGGTAGGCCTGGCCCACGCGCTGCTCCATTACCGCCACGCCTTCGTTCCACAGATCATAGCTCACTTCGTCTACGGGCGCGGTGTTCATGCTGGTGCGCAGGTTGCCCAGCAGCGCCACCACTCCCAGCACCACCAGCACCGCGGCGAGGCCTATCAGCACATAGCGCATGTACTTTAAGCGCTTGTCCCGCCTGATGTCGTTCATCAGCGCCTCGTCGGTGTAATCCTCATTGTCGCCGTAGAGGACGTCGTCGTCGGAAAGCTCGTCCTCGATCACGGGGGTTGCTTTCACTTTCTGCTTGGGCTTCTTTTCCTTTACTTTTTTGACTTTGGCCTTTTTCTGCTTTTTGGGCTTGGACTCGTCCTCAAAATCGTCGAGCGCGTCTTCGGGCTTCTCTTCCGGCAGCTCATCGAAGTCAGCCTCAAAATCCTCGTTCCGGACGGGCTTGGCGCGCTTTTTCAGTTTTATGGGAGGAACGTCCTTTTCCTCGTCCAGCGCCTGCAGGCGCCCCTGCATAAAGGCGTGTATGTCGTCGCTTATGCCGGCGGGGGGAGCGAACTCCACGTCCTCGTGCAGCAGGCTTCTGCGTTCCTCGTCGGTTATCTCGTCTATGGGCGTGTCTGCGGGCACGGGGTTATCCGCCTCATCATCGTCGGCTTCCTCTTCGCGGGAATTCCTGGACAGGAAGGAGAACAGGGAGGGCTTTTTCTCTTTCGGAGCCTCCCGGGGCTCTTCTTCTTCGAATTCAGCCTCGTCCTCGGCGGGGAAATCGTCGATTTTCTGGCTGTCAAACAGGGGCTCCCGGTCGTCGTCCTCACCGTAACCGGTGATGCCCGCGCCCTTTACCGCGCGGTACACGCTGTCTTCGTCGGAAGGCAGGGAGCCGGAGGAAGCGCTTTCAACAGTGTCGTCGCGGGAATAATGGTTGACGTAGGAGGAATTGACCCTGACCGCCTGCCCGGGCTTTAAGCGCGTCTGCGCGCCGGTGTAGCCGCGGCTGGAGTCAAAACGGCTTTCGCCGACCGTCATGCCGCAGGAAGGGCATATCAGGGCGTCACTTTTCAAGCTCTTTCCGCAATTTGAGCAGAACATATGAGCCTCCTAATCAGAAAACGAGTAGACCTCGACCGCGGTGCTCGCGCTGAGGGGCACGCTTTGAGGCACGGGTTTAAGCGTGGGCAGCATGAGGGAAAACAGCAGATACATGCATACTGCCGCGATAAGGGAATACACCACGCGGGCGGCAAGGAACAGTTCCTGCCGCGTCCACACGCGGTATATGCCGTAGGGCGGCAGCAGCATACAGAATATAAGGTCGATTATAAGCGACCTGACCTGCTGCCTGTCACGGCTTATGGCGTTGTCGCTGACGGGGCGGGAATAGGACGCGCCGCGTCGGTTGCCCCGCTTTCCGGAGCGGGTGAAGGAATCGAAAGACCTGGAATTTGTGGGCATTTTACTTGCCTTTCAGCCAGTATACGGTAACACAATGATTCAATTTATTATATTACTGTGACGGTAATATGTCAAGTTTTGGGGCTAATCCACCAGGTTGGGCTCGTAGTCGAACAGCTCGTTCAGGCTGACGACCCGGTACGAGCTTTCGTACAGGTACTTTATCACGTAGACGATCCTGTCCGCCTTGACGTTGCTCAGGTCAAAGTTGATTATCTGCCCGGGAGCGACCTGCTCGAAGCTGCGGGGCTCGTTGAGCGCCCAGCGGCAGATGCCCTTATAGCCCCTTTGGGCAAGGTAAGCACTCAGCCGCCTGTCGCTGTCGTCGCTGAAGTTGTCCGTGCGCAGGAAGTGGAACGCGTATCCGGGGGCGATGGCGTTCATCAGCTGGCCCGGCGCGTCCAGCTCGTTTGCCAGGGCTTCGTCCTGCAGCGAGGACAGGTTGCCCGCGTTCATGCCCCGGCTCTCTATCTCGTGGCCGCTCAGGTACGCTATCGCCACGCTCTCGGGCAGCGCCTGCAGCTCTTCACCCTTCATAAAGAAGGTGATGTGCGCGTCCAGGGGGGTACACGCCTCCAGAAGCGTATCGATCGCCTTGGCGTCAGCGTTCTGCACGGTCACGGCTACGACCGCTTCCTGAGTATTGGCACTGAAAAACACGGGCAGCAGGCCCTCGCCCTCGCTCTGGGGCCTCAGAGGGGGAGTGGGTGTGGGAGTGACCGGAGTGTATGGGTTGCCGTACAGATCGGTGATCTGCATGGGAGCGTCGGGATCGTCTTTTTTTACGGCGTCCTTGATTATCAGCACCGCGAAAACGGCGATGGCGATTATCAGCGCCACCGTTACCCACGCGCCGGGGTTAAAGCGCACTTTCCGCCCGCCGGAGCGCATGGGAAGGGTCTGGAATTCATCCTGTCGGGGCATTTGTTCACCTTTAGGCAAGAATTTGCGGGATCCAAAAACATGTTCCCCCGTAACCGCCTTATAATAGCGCTATACGGGGGATATGTCAAGCATATTTGGGCTAATCGGTGTTTAAGTGGAGGTAAATCCGGAAAAGCCGCCAAAATTACGGATAAAGTGGGAAAACAAGAGGCGTTTTTGGGCTTGAAAACGCGTTTTCAGCGCGTCCAGCGCCCCGAAGCGCCGCAGGGCAGCACTCCGCCGGATTCTATGGGCAGGCCAACTTCGTCCGCTTCCACGCTGCCGCCGAAGCGTTTCATTACGGTCAGGCGCAGCATATTGGACAGCACCGCGGGCTGCAGGCCGGTGGTATAACTGTTTATCAGCATGAACAGGGGCCGGTCGCTCAGCACCTGCGCACACAGCTCCACCAGGGGATACAGTTCGTCCTCCAGTTTCCAGATCTCGCCGGACGGGCCGCGCCCGTAGGAGGGCGGGTCCATGAGCAGGGCGTCGTACCTGCGCCCCCGGCGGATCTCCCGCTGCACGAACTTGACCGCGTCGTCTATGATCCAGCGCACCTTCGTTTCGTCTATGTCGCACGCCTTGCGGTTCTCGCCCGCCCAGGCTACCATGCCCTTCGCCGCGTCCACATGGGTGACCTGCGCGCCCTGCGCGGCCAGGGCGCAGGTGGCGCCGCCGGTGTATCCGAACAGGTTGAGCACGCTGACAGGCCGTTCGCTGTCCCTGACAAGGCCGCGCATCCAGTCCCAGTTGACCGCCTGCTCCGGGAAAAGCCCTGTGTGCTTGAAACCGGTGGGGCGGACTATGAAGCTCAGGTCAGAATACCTGATGGTCCAGCTTTCGGGCAGGGACTGGCGCTTTTCCCACTCGCCGCCGCCCTTCTGGGATCTGTGGTACACGGCGTGGGCGCGCTCCCACATGTCGGGCTGCTGCTTGGGCCAGATCACCTGGGGATCCGGGCGGGATAGGATCTTTCCCGCCCAGGACTCCAGCTTCATGCCGTCGCCGGTGTCCAGCACCCGGTAATCCGTCCATTTGTCGGCTAAGTACACTTTAGACCTCCTGGGGCAATACGCGCATCGCCCTGGCGAAATCGATATCGTTAAGGTTACAGTACCTGAGCACGAAGGTGAGCGTCGCCGGCTTGTCCAGCCTTAAGCGGTACTTCTCCTGGGGCTCGGGCCCGCAGGAATTGGAGCCTATGCCGCCCTGCCGCCAGTCCACGCACAGGGTAATGTCGTCTGAATACTCCAGTTCGGGGGTGTGCGTCGCCTTTTCCAGCGCTTCCTGGGTGTAGTTGTGGGCGGAGAAACTGAAGCCATCGCCGCCTGCCTCCTCGCAGATCAGCATCAGTCCCGCGCCTTTCTCGTCCGTGAGCGCCAGTGCCCGGGTGTCCGCGTGGGAACCGTTCTCCTGGGGACGGATGTAGGGCTCGTGGGTGTCTTCCGCGTCCGTCTGCCAGATGCCCGCGTGGGCAAAGGCCTTAAGGTCGGGATAGCTCTCGTTCGGGCCGAGGCCGTACCAGGTCAGGTGCTCGAACTGTCCGGGGATCACGGTCTTCAGGCCCACCCGCGCAAGATAGGGCAGGGAGTCCCTGAGGCCCGTGAAAGTGCTGCTTACGCGGATGTCGGCGTTGGGGAACACCGTCCAGCGGGTCTCCACGCGTATGAGGGGCAGGGTATTGACTCCCGCCAGCTCGTGGCAGGCCGTGGCTACCGCCGCGCCGCCCTTTCTCTTGAGCTCGAAGGAGCGCAGCTTTATGAACAGATGGTCCAGGCGGTACTTCTGCCACTCATTGAACACCCGGTGGTCGTTGTCCGTCATGGCGCGCATGAAATTGGGGAGGAAGGGCTCGGTCAGGAGCACTTCGCCTGACTTCTCGAAATACGTCAGCTGGCCGACGCGGGTGTCGAAGCGCACGGTGAAGTCGTCGCCCGTGACAGTGCCGCCGTCGATCGACAGCGTGCCCATGCGGGACAGGGGGATGAAAGCCTTTTTGGCTTCGCCCGGCAGTTTGAGCTGCGCGTGGGCGACTTCGTGCCCGGCGGGAGCGTAAAGGGTGTCGAACGCCTGGCAGACCCGTATGTCCAGCAGGTTCTCGCCGTCTTCAGGCAGCTGCAGGGGCAGGTTAACGCGGCGGGTCTTAAGGGGCTTTATGCCTTTCAGCTCCAGTTCGCACTGGGAGTATACCACGCCGTCCCTGAGCACTCGTGCGACAGCCTTAAGATGGTCGAGGCTCCGGAAGCTCAGGCGGTTCTCTATGACCAGCCTGCCGTCTTTGAGGGCGAATTTGACCGGCTCGTAAGCCTGCTTGACCGCCCACATGCCCGTGTGGGGAGTGCGGTCGGGGTAGTTGAGCGCGTCCACGCAGAAGTTGGAGTCATTGGGATAATCCCCGAAATCCCCGCCGTATGCCCAGTACGCTTCGCCGTCCTGGGTGTACACTTCCATGCCGTGGTCGACCCATTCCCAGATGCAGCCGCCGATCAGCCGGGGATAGGAGTATATGGCGTCCCAGTACTCGGGCAGGCTGCCCGGGCCCAGGCCCATGGCGTGGCCGTACTCGCACATGAAGTAGGGGCGCGGTTCGTCTTTGCTCTCGCCCTGGCGTATGACTTCCTCCACCGGGGGGTACATGGTGGAGATCACGTCGGTGGCGCGGTGGCCCTGCCGGTCGCCCTCGTAATGCACGGGGCGGGTGGAGTCCAGCGCCTTTATGCAGGCGTACATCTTATCGTGGTTGCTGCCGTAGTAGCTCTCGTTGCCCAGGGACCAGAATATGATGGAGGGATGGTTGTAATCCCGCTTGACCATGCGGTACGCCCGGTCGATATACTGCTTTTCCCATTCGGGAGAGTCGGAAAAATGGAAGGCTATGCTCTTGTCGCCCGTGGTCCAGCCCCCGTGCATGGCGCCGTGGCACTCAAGGTCGGTCTCGTCCACCACGTACAGGCCGTACTCGTCGCACAGCTCCAGCCAGCGGGGGTCGTTGGGATAGTGGCTGGTGCGCACGCAGTTCACGTTCATCTGCTTCATCAGCTGCACGTCCCTGACCAGAGAAGAGATGGGGGTCACGTGGCCTAGGCGGTGATGGGTGTCGTGGCGGTTCACGCCCTTTAACTTGACCGGAACGCCGTTTATGAACAGCCCGTCGGGCTTTAATTCCACCGTTTTGAAGCCGATATACACCCGGGCGCACTCGGTCTCCCTGCCGTTTTTCAGGGCGGACACGAACAGCTGATAGCGTTCGGGCGTTTCCGCTGTCCACTTTTTGACGCCGGGGATCACTGTCTCCCACTTACCGTCGTCGCGTTTCGCTTCCGCGACGAGGGTCTCGCCGTCGTACAGGCGGAAACGCGCCTTGCCGCCGCACACGGGCGCGGTCACGCTGAGCCTGCCGTCGGTATAGGCGTTTTCCAGCGTCGCCAGCACGTTTATGTCCGCCACGCGGCAGGCGGGGCGGCACAGCAGGTACACGTCGCGGAAAATGCCGTTCAGGCGCCAGCAGTCCTGGTCCTCAAGATACGTGGAGTCGCTCCACTTGCGCACCACCACCGTGAGCAGGTTTTCGCCCGCGCTCACCAGCTTTGTGACGTCGAACTCCGCGGGCATGTGGGCCACCTTGCTGAAGCCCGCCATTTGCCCGTTCACGTAGGCGAAGAACGCGCCGTTCACGCCTTCAAAGTTCAAAAAGATATTCTGCTTTATTTCGGTACCGGAAAGGCAGAACGTCCTGCGGTACACGCCCACGGGATCGTCGTCCGGCACGAAGGGCGGGTCCAGGGGGATGGGGTAGACCACGTTGGTGTAGTCGGGCACGTCCCAGCCCTGCATCTGCCAGGAGGAGGGCACGTCTATGCTTTCCCAGTCCGGCAGGCGGTCGGTCTGAATGTCGTCAGGCACGTCGCCCTTGGGGAAATACTTGAAGTCCCATACGCCGTTCAGGCTCCTGTACAGGGGGTCGAACGCCCGCTGTCCCGCCCGGGCGCTTTCAAAGTCCGGATAGGGGATAAACGACGCCCGGGGCTCCAGCTTGTTTATGGACGTGATGGAAGGGTCTTGCCAGGGACATGCGCTCATAGGCACCTCCGATTGATTCTCATAATAAAGGGCTGCCGCGCAGGAAAAGCGAGCAACAGCCCCATGAATAACGGGTGAAAACGTATTATCAGCAGTAGCCCCAGGCTTTGAGCACCGGGTGTACCGTCCACTTGGGAGTGGGCGCGGGAGTGACGCCGGGGTAAGGAGTGGGATCCGGCGTGGGCTCCACCTCAAATTTCTCGCGGTACTTGGCGGGCGCTTCGGGATCGGTGGGGTCGTAGTTCTGGCTGATGAGGGGGATATGGCGCAGTTCCTCGATCAGTTCCTCGTCCCTTACGCCGGAGGTGATCACGTGGATGGGCGTGCCCTCGGGGCAGTTGGTATAGATCCAGTATGCGTCGCCGGTAGCCAGGCGGATGCAGCCGCTGGAGGCGTTGGTGCCCAGCTTTTCGTAATAGCGCACCTTGAGCTTGTTTATCTTGGCTTCGTAATAGCAGGGGGAATGGAACAGGTACGGGCCGGAGATGCGGCTGGCGTACTGGGCATAGGAACCGTTGCCCATTTGCTTCCAGCGGGATTTCTCGCCGATCTTGTACCAGCCGTCCTCCACCTTGTCGCAATGGCCCGTGGAGCACAAAAACTGCTTGACTATCAGGTCGTACAGCCCGGTCTCGCCCACGGTGTACACGGTGACCACCTGCCTGGACTTGTCCACTTCGATCTCGTACACGTGATTGAGCTTTACGGGCTTGGGAGTCGGAGTGGGTATCGGGGTGGGCGTCGGCACCGGGGTAGGCGTGGGCACGGGCGTCGGGGTGGGAGTGGGCGTCGGCTCGGGAGTGGGCGTGGGCTCCAGCGTAGCGGTCGGCGTGGGCTCGCTGGCCAAATCGTGCGCGCCTGCGATGCCGCCGGTCTGGGAAGGCTGGACGTAAGCGTCCTGCGTATCCGCGGAAACGGGGCTTTCGTTAAATACCACGGGGAAGGGGATCTCTGCCTGGCTGCTGTCGCCCGAGGGGATCAGCTTCCATACCAGCGCGGCTATGACTAACACGCCCACTGCGCCCAGCAGGGCGTAAAGGCGGGTATAATTCTGTTTTTTGCGCTTATGCGCCTTCTTTTTTCCGGACGCGGCCGGAACAGGTCTGCTCATAATCACCTCCGATATTACTCTATTCTAATTATACACCCCCGCGGCGCAATATGCAAGCGCGAGCGGGGGCGTAAAGAATATTTAAGAAAAGGGCGGCAGTCTGCCGTATAAATACAAATGACCGGCGCCTCCCGTTTGGGAAGCGCCGTGTGTTTATGTTATTATTTCACGGGGAACAGGAAGCGGCCCACCGCGCCCAGATGGTCACGGAACCAATCCAGGTTGAACTTGCCGCCGGAGGACTGCGCGCCCGCCTCGACGATCCTGAGTACCACCACCGCCAGCGCGATTAGCAGCACCACCGCGGCGACGCCCTTAAGTATGCTCAGCAGGTTCTGGCCGAAGCCCACGTCGTCTTCGTCGTAGTCGTCGTCATCCTCGTCTTCGTCGCCGTAGAGCTCCTCTTCATCATCGTCCTCGTAATCTTCGTCATCATCGTCTTCATCATCGTAGTCGTCGTCTTCATCCTCATCCTCGTCGTCTTCATCATCCTCATCTTCATCGTCGTCGTAACGGGAAGCGCGTCCGGCCTTACGGCCGGCGGGTCTTACCTCGTCCTCGTCGTCATCCTCGTCTTCGTCATCATCCTCGTCGTCTTCATCATCCTCGTCGTCATCCTTGCGGCGGGAGAAGAAGCCGCGCTTTTTCGGCTTTACTTCTTCCTCGTCGTCATCTTCATCCTCGTCCTCGTCATCATCCTCGTCTTCATCGTCCTCATCTTCATCATCTTCATCTTCATCTTCATCCTCGTCGTCTTCATCATCTTCGTCTTCGTCGTCATCCTTGCGGCGGGAGAAGAAGCCGCGCTTCCTGGGCTTTACTTCTTCCTCGTCGTCCTCGTCGTCATCCTCATCTTCGTCGTCTTCCTCGTCCTCATCTTCGTCTTCATCATCATCCTCGCCGTCTTCATCATCTTCGTCTTCGTCGTCGTCCTTGCGGCGGGAGAAGAAGCCGCGCTTTTTCGGCTTTACTTCTTCCTCTTCGTCATCCTCGTCTTCTTCGTCCTCGTTGTCCTCATCCTCGTCATCTTCATCGTCGGGGAGCTGAGGCTCGGCGGGCGCCTCGGCGAAGCTTACGCCTTCGTCCGCTTCGGCTTTATCGTCCTGGGCGGGGGCAGGGGAGGCTTCAGCGTCTTCTACTTTTTTTTTTACGGGAGCCTCGTCAAAATCCTCGTCCTCTTCGCCTTCCTCTTCTTCCTCTTCTTCCTCTTCATCGTCCTCATCTTCGGACTTCCTGCCGCGCCTGAGGAAAGCGAACAGTCCGCCCTTCTTCCTGGGGGCTTCCTCCTCTTCCTCTTCTTCGTCCTCGTCTTCGTCAGGCTCTTCGGGCTTTATGGCGGCACGGGAATAGGTCTTGGTCTCCTCGGCGCTGCGCTCCAGTTCCTTGAGCGCCTGAGCCTGCTCTTCCTCGCTCAGCTTGCTTACGCGGGTGAACAGTTTGGTGGGACGGCCGTCGCCGGAAACTTCATCGGCTTTGGGGGCCGCGGCGGACGGCTGCGCCTTTTCGGCGGCAGCGGCAGCCTGCTGTGCCAGAAGCCTTCTTTCCCTGTGAGACAGTACTTTTTCGCCGCCTAATACTTCGTTGCCCATGATCGCCATGGCTGCATCCTCCCTGGTTGTGGTATCTGTTGTGGCCTTCGAGGGTTTTTCCTCGTCGCCCCAGCTGAGATCTTCGTCGTCGGTATCGGGTATATCGCTGGTGGAGAAGGGATCGTCATCCTCCTCCGGGTCGAAGTCCTGCGCCGGCTGCTTGCGCTTGAAGCTTCCCAGCAGCTTTTTGAACGCGCGGCCCAGGTTCAGGCCCTCATCCTCGTCGGCGGGATGGATCTCGGTCTCCTCGGACTCGGGCGCGGGCTCCGCGTCCTCCCCGTCGTCTGCGCCGAATTCGGGCTCGTTTATCTCTTCCTCAAAGTCGCCTTCGGGAGTTTCATCCTCAAAAGAGACTATGGTCTGTTTAGGCTGGGCGGGCGCCGCTTCGGCTTCCTCGGCCTCGGCATCTTCATCGCCTAAAGCCGCTTCGCCGTCGAAGTCCTCGTCAAACTCTTCCTCGCCGGCCTTGCCGCCCTTCTTCAGGCGCCCGAACAGGCCCTTGACCCTGCCAAGTATATCGACTTCATCGCCGTCTTCGGCGTCTGCTTCGCCGTTTTCGCTCCCGGTCTCGTCTTCCGCGGCTTCGTCTTCACCTTCGTCAGCTTCGGCGGCGGCTTCGGCTTCTTCTTCCTCGTCGGCAGCGAACTTTTCCTTGACTTTGCCGAACCATTTGCCCACTACGCGGCCCGCTTTGGACAGGGGAGCGTCGTCATCCTCTTCGTCCTCGTCTTCGTATTCTTCATCCGCGAGCTCGTCCTCGGGCAGGTCTTCCTCCTCTTCGCCCTCGTACAGCGCGTTCTCGTCTTTGGGGGCAGGGGCGGTCTTCTCAGCCAGGTCGGCTTCTTCGTTTTGAAGCTCCGCCTGTTCGAGTTCCTCAGCAGTCAGGGAGACCTTCTGGTGCTCGTGGTGCTCGTTTACATGGTAATAGGTATCGTAGTCCAGCCCCATGCGCTTGACGTATTCGCGCCGAGCTTCCTCGTGCTGGCGTATAAATTCCTCATAAGAGGGTTTGTTAGCCATATCTCAGACCCCATTTATATTATTAATCGAGGTTATTATACACCCATGGCGCGGAATAATCAATACCGCGCCATGTTAATTCGTAAATTATTGTAATATTTCTGTCACAAATCAGGGCAGCAGTTCGTCGCCGATCACGTCGAAGTAGGCGTCGGAGTACGTGATGGGGAAGGCGCGCAGCTGCTCGCTTATGATCTCGATGAGCTTCGCGGACTCGAGCTCCTCTTTGAGCTCCTGGGCGAATTCCTGGGTCAGCTCCTTGGCGCCTTCGGGGATGTCGCGCAGGTAGTACAGTATGTGCACGCCGTAGCTGGTCACAACGGGCTGGGACACGTCGCCCACCTGCTGCATCTCATCGGCAAACGCGCCCTTGGTGAACTCGTCCACATAAGTGATGCTGTCCTTATGCACCGCGTAGCCGTTTTTCAGGTTTTCCTCGTCCTGCATGCCGGGGTCGATGTTGTATTTTTCTATAAGGGAAATGAATTCCTCGCCGTCTTCCAGCGCCTTGTAGATCTCGTCCAGGGTCTCCTGCACGCTGGCGACCACGGCCGCGGCGGCTTTGGCCTTTTCTTCGTCGCCGGCAGCGGCTTTGTAGGCGTTCAGCGCGTTCTCGTCCGCGGAGATCAGTATGTGGATGATCCCGCGGTAGCCGTCGGGCTGCCAGTACAGGGTGTAGCCGTATCTCTGATAGTTCTCGTACAGCGGAACGTTACCCTGGAAGTAAGCCTTTTCTTCTTCTATATACTCCATATACCTGGCGTCCACTTCCGCGTCGGTCACGTCTATATCGATCTGCTGCCTGTACACCTCGAAGGCGTCCTGGGCGACCATGTCGGCAATATACTTGTCTAAGAACAGGTCGGCGTCCTCAAAGTCTTTCTGCGCCTGGGCGCGGTGGGCGGCCTTGTCTTCCTCGGTGTCGTTCTCGCCCGCCAGGCTCTCCACGTAAGACTCGAAGTAGTCGTTGAATTCATTGGTATAGGTCTCTTTCAGCTCGCTAAGCCTTTCCTCGCCCAGCAGCTCGGCTTCCTGGCCCCTGGTGAGCAGGAAGGGCGCCACCTGGTTGAGCAGCACGTACTTAAGGCCCAGGGTCATGTTGACGCTGTTGGTGTAGCCGTACTGGTACAGCAGCTCTGCGATCTCCTGCACCTGGTCCTGATAGACTTTTTCGTCGTCAACGGTCATGAGCACCGTGCCCTGGGAAGCGTCTTCGGCGCAGGCGAACACGCCCAGCGCCATGACAAGGGCGATGATAAGGGAAAGGATGCGCTTCATATGGTTTTCCTCCATGGTCATTTGTGGTATTTCTCACCCGCGTTTATCTTCGCAGCGCGGTAGATCTGCTCCATAAGCACCAGCCTGGCCAGCCGATGGGGCAGTGTGACGCGGCCCAGGCTGATCTTCTTCGCGGCGCGACGCTTTACTTCGTCGCTCAGCCCCAGGGAGCCGCCTATCACGAACACGGGGCGCCTGCCGTTCATGGCGCAGGAGGCGAGCATTTTTGCGACGCCGGGGCTGTCAACCAGTTCGCCCTCCACGCACAGGGCGATCACTTCGTCCCCGTTTTTAAGCTGTCTGAGCAGCGCCTCGCCTTCCCGCCGTTTTATCTGCTCCTCCAGCTCGGGGGAGGAGTTTTCGGGCTCAGGCAGGTCGTCCACTTCCTGTATGTCCGTTTTGAGCAGGCGCGACAGGCGCTTCTGGTACTCGTCGATGCCTTCCCTGAGCCATTTTTCCTTTACGCGCCCCGCGCACAGCACCAGCGCGGTCATGGGGCGAACACCGTCATTTCCAGCACGTCCAGCAGGTAGTATACCGCCGTGAGCGCGATCAGGCACACCAGCACTATCACTTCCAGCGTATCCTTCCTGCGGGGCGCTTCGGGGGGCAGCAGGCCGTACCTGCTGTTTTTGTACAGCCGCTTCATAAGCGCGTACAGCGTGACCGCGCCCGCGAGGCCCAGTATCGTCAGCCCCGTGTACGCCGAGCCTTCGCCCTGCGGGGCACCGGCGGCGGAAGACAGCACGTAGTTGAGTATCAGTATCACGGAATTGTGCACCGTATGGTATATTATACCCGCGAACACACTGCCTGTAAACACGGTGACGCAGCCCAGCATCAGGCCGCTGAGCAGCTCCGCGGGCAGCCCCTCCACGGAAGCGTGCAGGCAGGTGAACCAGACGGCGCTGATGATGATCGCAGCGCGGGAGCCCCTGTCCTCGTACGCGGACAGTACCATGCCGCGGCACAGCAGTTCCTCGCAGACCGCTGGTATCACCGCGGATACCGCTATGGTGAGCGCCAGCTCTGAGGAGCTGCCCGGCGTAAAGGAAGACGCGGTGGGCTTAAGGCCCAGGGCGTAGATGATATCCGTCCAGAAAACGCTCACCACGCTGGCCGTTATCACGCCCGCGGCGCCGCACAGCACGCACAGCAGCGCGTTCTGGCCGCTCAGGGGCTTAAAGCGTATATACTCGCCCGCGCCTCTGTGCCCGTACAGGTATATGCCCATGGGCAGCAGCATGAAAAACGCGTAATAGTAAAAGGAGACGAGGGCGTTCAGGCCTGCATCCCCGGTCCTGATGCCCATGAGCGCGGCAAGATACGCCGTGCCTTCTCCCAGCAGCGCGGCCGCGTACCTGCCCGCCATGGCCAGGAACATGAGCCCCAGCGCCGCGAACACGCTGGGCACCCGTTTTGTATCCGGCATCACGAATCCGTCGCCGCGCATTCAGTCCTCCCTGATGGAATACACGCCGCTGGCGCCTTCCCTGAGCGCCGCGGAGATATATACGTCCCTGCCGGGGCATACGCCTTCGTCCGCCAGCGCGTTCTCCACGGTCTTGAGCGCCAGCTCGGGAAAGTTGTTTATCTTGCTCATGTGTCCGAGTATTATCTGCCTGGTGCCCGAACAGCACAGCCTGTACGCGGCGCCGGCGGCATCGTCGTTGGAAAGGTGCCCCTTTTTGCCCTGTATGCGCCGCTTGAGCTCAAAGGGATAGGGTCCGCTCAGCAGCATCTCACGGTCGTAGTCCGCTTCCAGCAGCACGATGCCGCAGGCGGACACACAGCTTAACCAGTTTTCGTTTATGTGGCCTATGTCGGTGGCGATGGCGGCGGATACCCGGCCCAGGCTGAACACGTACCCGCAGCTCTCGTTGGCGTCGTGGGGCGTGGGGAAGGAGAGTATGTCCATATCCCCCACGGAAAAGCCGCTGCCCGCCTCTATCACGCGCCTCTGCCCTTCGTTCAGCTTGCCCGCCTGCCTGCCCATGCCTTCCCAGGTGCCGCGCGTGGCGAATATGGGCACGTCCAGCTTCCGGGCCAGGGGGCCTATGCCGCTCACGTGGTCTGAATGCTCGTGGGTGGCCACTATCGCCCGCACCAGGGACACGTCAAGCCCCAAACGTCTGATCTCCGCCAGTATACGGCTGGCGCTCACGCCCGCGTCCGCGATCACCGCGTCACGGCCGTCGGATATGTAGGTGGCGTTGCCGCTGGAACCGGAGAACAGCGGCGCGAACACGAGCTGCCTCATGCGCCCTCCCTGTCCACGCCCGTCAGGTCGAAGGCGGGAGTGTAGGCGCTCTGGGCGCTGTCAAGCTCCTGGGTGTAGCCGTCAAATCCCAGCCGCTCGAACAATTCGACGGCCCGTGAGTATTCTTCCCCGGCCAGCCTCCGGGAGATGTCCGGATGCTTTCCGGCCTCTCCCATGGGCACGTACTGGCTCATCAGCGACACCGGCACGCCCTCAAAGTCCCAGTTTATGCGCCGTAATACCATAAGCGTGTTGTCGATGTGGCCCGGCAGCACCAGGTGACGGATCAGGGTGCCTTTTTTCATGAGCCCGTCCTCACCGTACACGGCGGGGCCGGTCTGCCGTATCATTTCGGCTATCGCCTTCACGGCGGCATCTGGGTAGTCTTCCGCGCCGCTTAAGCGTTTTGCCAGGCCGGCGTCCATGTATTTGAAGTCGGGCAGGTATATGTCCACAAGCCCTTCCAGCATTTTAAGGCTCTCGGCGCGCTCGTAGCCGGAGGAGTTCCATACCACCGGCACGGGCAGCCCGCCTTTCAGGGACTCGATTATCGCAGGTATGAACTGGGTGCCGCTTATGAGGCTGACGGAAGTGACGCCTTTGGCTATGAGCTCGAAGTATATCTCCCTTAAACGGGACACGCTCACGGTCTTTCCGAAGCCTTCGTGGCTCACGGACCAGTTCTGGCAGAAAGCGCATTTAAGGGTGCAGCCGGAAAAAAACACCGCGCCGGTGCCGGTCCTGCCGCTTATGCAGGGCTCCTCGTCGTAATGCGGCGCGCAGCGGGCAAGGCGGGGCAAAGTGCCCATGCGGCATACGCCTAGACCCTCATATTCGCTTCTTTCAGCCCCGCACTCGCGGGGACACAGCCGGCACTCCACTTACTCACCCCTTTTCGGGCTATTATACTACAAAAGCGGAAAGATGTCAAAAACGGACGGGATGCATCGCCGTTTCCGTTTGCGCGCTCAGATCATCCAAATAAAAAACGGCGGCGGGGGCCGCCTTATGTCGTTTAGTCCTTTATTGTTTAGTTCTTTATATGATAGCCTCTTTGTGGACGTCCCCTTTGTGGATGTCCCCTTTGTAGATATCCCCAAAGGGGTAATCCAGGGGAAGCGCGCTCACGGGCGGATCAACGGCGGTCTTTTGCGGTCTTTGGCACGCTGCCGTACACCCTGCAGGATGCGGCGGGCTTTCCGGGGCGGCAGAACTGGCCGGAGCCGTTCACGCCCTCGCTCTTCGCGTCGAACTCAAAACTGCGGTGGGCCTCGAAAAAAGACTCAAGTCGGTTTTTGAGCCCGCTGACAACGCCGGCGTACCCGCTTTGGCCGTACAGGTTCGATGTCTCCCCAGGGTCGTTCTCCATGTCGTACAGCTCGTGGGGGCCGTCCGGGTAACGGTGGATATACTTCCATTTATCCCGGCGGATCATGCGGGCGGGGCCGTACTCGTTGTATATGACGACCTCCTCCCGGCGGGAATGCCCGCCATTCAGCGTGGGCAGGAAGCTGGCGCCGGGCAGTGCTTCGGGCACTTTGGCACCGACCAGCTCGCACAGGGTGGGATACAGGTCAACCGCGCTTATCATGTCGTTTACCGCCCGCCCGGGCCGGCTTACGAGCGCGGGGAAGCGCAGCAGGAAGGGTACTTTGACCGCCTGGTCGAACATGTTCACGGGATAGGTGCCGTTGCCCTTGCCCCAGACGCCGTGGTGGCCCATGCTCATGCCGTTGTCGGAGGTGAAGATCACCAGCGTGTCGTCCAGTATGCACTTCTCCCGCAGCTTGTCCAGTATCCGGCCTATGCCTTCGTCCATGGCGGATATGGCGGCGAAATACCCGATCAGGTTCTCCCTTCGGGCGGGAGTGCCGTACACGGGGCCCGTAGTCATGTCCGGATGGTCGGGCACGTCAGGTATCTCGTCAAACGTGCAGGCGTCGTAATAGTCTGTCCATTTTTTGGGATGCTGGTCCTTTGTCCAGGGGCTGTGGGGCGCGGTGTAGTGCACGCTCAAATAAAACGGCCTGTCCCTGCCGGCGAGGGCGTCGATATCTTCGCACGCCCTCCGGGTGATGAGGTCGGTCACGTACTCGCCGTGCCTGACCTGTATGGAGCCGTTTTCGACTATGTCCGGATGATAGTAATAACAGCCTCCCTTGCCTATGGTGTACCAGGAGGAAAAGCTTTTCTGGGGCGTCACGCTGTCCCCCAGGTGCCACTTGCCAGAAAGTGCACACACATAGCCGTTTTCCGCAAGCATGTCCGTGTAGCCCTTTATGCCGTCCAGATAGGCGATGGGCTCGGTCTCGTCTGCGTAGCCGCCGTAGGGATTTTCTTTCCCCTGGGCGGCGAACTTTCCGGCGTCCACGTTCCCGCCCCGCAGCCAGTCCAGCACGCCGTGGGCGCTGGGCATCAGCCCGGTGAGCAGGGAGGCTCTTGCGGGGGAGCACACGGGGGAGGCGCAGTAGAAATTGTCATACCTGAGGCCTTCCCGCGCGAGCAGGTCCAGGTTCGGGGTGACGAGTTCTTTGGTGCCCGCGCAGTGCATCGCCCAGGGCCCCTGGTCGTCGGACAGTATGAAAACGATGTTGGGCTTCATATCGCCTCCGAAATAAAACGGCGGGGGAACCTTTCCCCCGCCGGAAATATATGTTTAACCCTTTATGCCGCCCCTGGCGACGCCGCGCACGATTTGCTTCCGGGCGAAGAGGAACAGGAAGAGCATGGGCAGCACTACCATCGTGGCGCCCGCCATGATGAGCTCGTAGTGGATGCCGACCTCCGTGGTGAACGTTATGAGCGCCCAGGGCAGGGTGCGCACCTCGTCCCTGGAGATGACCAGCTTGGGCCACATGAAGCTGTTCCAGCTGGCCATGGCGTTGAGCAGCAAAATGGTGACCAGGGAGGGAGAGGCGATGGGCACCATTACCTTCCACAGGTACTGCCAGTTGCTGGAGCCGTCCACCTGGCTGGAATAGTACAGGCTGTCCGGCACGCTCATGAAGAAGTTGCGGAGTATGTAGGTGTAGAATATGCTGCTGGTGAACGGCAGTATAAGGCTGGCCAGAGTGTCCCTCATGCCCAGGCGGGTAACGGTCTGGTAGTTGGTGATGACCAGCAGCTCAAAGGGCACCATCATCATGGACAGCAGCAGCGTGAATATCATGTCCCGGCCCGGGAACTTGAGGCGGGAGAACGCGAACGCCGCGAGTATGGTGGTGAACATCACTATGCCCACGGAGCACACGCACACGAATATGGAGTTAAAGAAGTACGTGGCGAAGGGGGCGGTGT
>JAEEGL017442473.1_pt1 | contig 46088 bp, 46 predicted proteins | sample 9134231 | NCBI WGS metagenome assembly JAEEGL01 (sample SAMN16246548, study PRJNA631951) | gut metagenome | biome: gut microbiome; feature: rumen; material: fiber-attached | host: Bos | place: Iran: Karaj | collected 2018-10 | reverse complement strand
GAGAGCCCGACGTTGTCGTCGGTGACTCCGCCCAGACCGTGAGCGCAGAACGCGCCCATCGGATCATACCTGTGCGACGCCTCCTCAAGCTGTACTCCCGGAATCTTCGCCGCGCGCACCTCCTCGGCAGTCGTCTTGTCGAGATACTTTGCGACGCGCACCGTCGTCTTGTCCTGGCTGAGGAGCTCCATCATCGACTCGACGTCGGTGCCGAGTATCGACGCGAGCTTCTGCGAGTTGATGTAAAGATTCGCCTCTTTCTCTTCGTCGGTATCGCCGCCCCTTACGGACGCGGTGGTTACGCGCACCGTATAGCACGGAGCGGAGATCGCCAGCTGCTCGCCGTTCCTGTCGACTATCGAGCCGCGCTTGGCGTCGACCGCGACGTCTCTCGTCTGCTGCTCGAGCGCCATCTTCGAGTATTCCTCGCCACGCACGATCTGGATCCATCCGGTGCGGAACGTCAGGATTACACACATGAGGCATATGAACCCGAGAAATATAACAAGTCTTCTCTTTATCTTACCCTTTGTCATGTCTGGCGCGGCTTCCGCCGCTTATATTCCCTTTCAAAAAATCAGCCGAACACCCCAATAAACTATTAAGTTGTCCGGCTCTCTTTCCCCAATATTCAGTTATGAGCGCGCGTTATCTGTTGTACGCGATCTCTCTCACCGCAATCGCGAATTCCTGCGTCGGCTCTTCTATCTGCGCGAGATATACGCACTGGTCGGAAGTCGGATAGATCATGCCGAGCTCGTTTATCGCCTTGTCCTCGATCGTCTGGATCGCGGTCGCGTTCTTCAGCTGCACCGTCAGGTCCTCGATCTGGCTGGTTATCTCCGCGTTTTCACGGATGATGGCGTTCATGTCGTTCTTTATGGACGCCGCGTATGCAGTCGCGATTATGACGCCTACGCACACGATTCCCGCGAGAAGTACGCAGATAAGAGCCCTGCGCCTGTCGCGCGCGGAGATCACCGGCGCGGCTGCTTCTTTCCTGACAGCCCTTTCGGCACGCTGCCTCTGAGGCTTCATATCGATACCGTACTTCTTGTAACGGTCCTGATATTCATACCACTGTTCCGCTGTCATCATCATAGCTTAGGCCTTGTCCTTATCCGTCTTTTCGACTACGCGCAGCTTAGCGCTTCTCGCCCTCGGATTGCTTTCGAGTTCTTCCTCCGAAGGCACCACCGGCTTGCCTGTTATTTTCACTATGTCGGGCCGCTTGCCGCATACGCACACCGGAAAGTCCGGAGGGCACGTACACGGGTCCGCGCGTTTCGCGAATATGTCCTTTACGATCCTGTCCTCGAGCGAGTGGAACGTTATGACGCACAGCCTTCCCCCGACGGCGAGCACGTCGCAGAATTCTCCGACCGCCCTTTCGAGCTGGCCGAGTTCGTCGTTCACTTCGATCCGGATCGCCTGAAAGGTCCTCTTTGCCGGGTGCGGTCCCTCACGCCTCGCGGAGGCCGGTATCGCGGCTTTTATGACTTCCACCAGTCCGAACGTATCTTCGATCGGTCTGTTCTGTACGATGAACTTCGCGATCCTGGAAGCCCATCGCTCTTCCCCGTATCTCTTTATGATGTCGGCGAGGTCGCGCTCCGAGTAACCGTTGACCACTTCGTATGCCGTGAAGTCGTCGTCGGCGTTCATGCGCATATCCAGCGGCGCGTTGTTCATGTACGAAAATCCGCGCTCCGGATTGTCGAGCTGGAAGGACGAAACTCCCAGATCGAGCAGTGCCCCGTCGATCTTCTCTATTCCCTTTTCCCTGAGTACGTCCTTTATCTCCGAGTAGTTCGACTGGACGAACAGCTTTCCGCAGGAATACCCTTCGAGCCGCTTCGCGGCGGCATCGAGCGCGTCCCTGTCCCGGTCGATACCGATCAGCGTCCCTTTTTCGGAGAGCCTTTCGCATATCCCGGAAGCGTGTCCGCCTCCTCCCAGCGTGCCGTCGACGTAGACGCCGTCAGGCTTTATCGCCAGGTACTCCATACATTCGTCGAACAGTACGGAAACGTGTTTAAATTCCATACTCAGTCATCCTCTGAGCAAAGTCCCCCTGAGCGGATTCGGAGTTGTCGATCTCTGTCCAAGTCTGTTTGCTCCAAACCTCTATCTTATCCATTACGCCGACGGTCACGAGGTCCTTCTCGATCCCCGCGTATTCCCTGAGCTCCTGCGTCAGCGTTATGCGCCCCTGCCTGTCTATGTCGCATTCCACCACGCTGGAATTGAACTTTCTTACGAACGCTCTGGCCTGCGGGTCGGATATCGGCAGCCGCGAGAGCTTTTCGGTGAAGCGCTCCCACGACGACATCGGGTAGATGTAAAGGCACTTGTCGATGCCTTCGGTGACCACGCATTTCAGGCCGAGATCCTCCCTGTGCTTCGCCGGGATAACCATTCTCGATTTCGAGTCTATTGAGTTGTAAAACTTGCCGGTGAGCATAGGAGAATCCTCCAAAATAATTTGGCTTGCTACCACTATATCCCACTATGCCCCACTTTTCAACCACTCTCTACCAAAAAATGATTATCGCGCCCCACTTTTTGCGGTGCGCGACCCGTTGGAATGACTTATTTCGGGCGCGTTTTCAACATCTCGTGCTGAACAAGTGTTCACGCCCATATATTGTGGTTGGCCTTTCGGCGGTCTACTTGATGATGTATGCCGTGAAAAACAAAACACCGCGGAAATCGCGGTGTTTTCGATATGACTTTCAGTTCAGCGCGGCAGCCCGGCAATACCCGGCGCGCCGCCCGCTAAGCGTTGGCTTTCGCGTGCCACTTTTCGATAACAGGGAACACGAGTCCGCCGACGGAGTTGCCGAGCGAGATAACTATGATGCAGAGTATCGACGGTCCGAAATCGCTGTAGAATACGCCCGAAACGGTCCAGTAGAACATGTCCGCCACACAGTGCTCGGTGCCGCAGAGTATGAAGCCCATTACACCGAGGAACAGCGAGATGTACTTTCCGACCTCATGCGGGTTCTTCTTGAAGTTGTCGACCGCCAGATAGATGAATATGTTGCAGAGCACGCCCAGAACGAAAAGGCTGCCGTATGACGACGCCATCTTAGCGTTGATCATCCCCTGCGCGGTGATATTCACGCCCGCGTCGACGCCCACGACCGACGTCAGGTGTATCAGCCCCGACAGGAACATGCATCCCACGAGGTTTCCGACCCAGATGACAGCGAGATCTATCAGGTACGAAGGCTTGTTATCGAACAGATAGCACACCTTGCCGGTATACAGGTTGTAGCCGCGCGAGCAGACCATCAGAAGTCCGATCGTGAACAGCAGCGCGCCGACTACGTTTCCGCCGGTAAACGCGTCCTTCAGTCTCAGAAAAATATAGCCGCCGAGACCGATGCAGAATCCCGCCAGCACGGCGTGCGGGAAATGTTTGAGATGTCCCATAACGTAAACCTCCGATATCAGTTTTTCAGACTAATCCATAATACATCATCCGCGCCGGATTTCAATAGCGTTCGTCGGCATCGCGGATCATAAATATCTGTTTATCGCGATGCGCACGCGGTCCTTGCGGGTGCGTCCGCCTATCTCCGCCAGCACGCACTTGCCTTTGCCGCGCAGAACTATCTTGTCACCTTCCGAAAGTTCGGCGTCCGGCTTGTGCGCCTCGCGGTCGTTCACGAACACTATCCCGCGCGCCACGGCCTCCTGCGCCCTGCTCCTCGGGAGCGAGAACGCCGAAGCCAGAACGCTGTCCAGGCGCACCGACGCTACAGTGTCGGTTATCTTTTCTATGCGGATCGTCCCCGTGTCCAGCTCGCCGATTCCGACGATCTGAGCCGAGAGGTTCACGTGGCCCGCCTTGCTGTAATTCGAGAGCAGAAATTCCGCCATATCGCTCAGAACGATTATGTCCGCGCCGTTTTCCGACACGATTATATCGCCCGTGACCTCGCGCTTTATGCCGAGAGCGAGCAGCGATCCGAGATAATCCCTGTGCGTGAGAGGCTTCGAGCCCTTCGCGGACCTCACGCGGAGAACGGAAAGCACGGACGGATCAGGTTCCTCCTCGTAGTCCGGCATGAACACGAGGATCCTGCGCTCCGCCTCCTCATATCCGCCGCAAAATCGGTGCCGCGGACACGCCGAACCGAGCGTTCTGACCGTCCCGAGCGCAAGCGACTGCTCCCTCAGGTCCAGGAACGCCGTATGCGTCTCAATATACTGATCCTCGCACTGCCTCGCCTTGTCTTCGATCAGCGCGGCGAGCAGTTTGTCATCCTTCTCCATTATCGTCCTCATCCCCGAAATCGCAGCGGAAATACTCGTCCGAAAGCGCCTCGTCCATGTCCAGATGCTTCAGCACCGCCACGGTGCTGAGAACGTCCGCCAGCGCGTTGTGCGCGCCGTCCGGCTTCTCCTTGAAATGGAAAAGCGCGTAATTCAGAGCGTAGTTCCGCCCCTCGCCCATCTCCTGGTCGTCGAACACCAGCTGCGCGTCCACGCAAGGCGGCAGCCACCCGCGGTCGAGCCCTTTGATGCCGAGGTTGTTGTCCAGCACGCGGTAGTCGTCCGGGCCCCAGGTTATGAACGTGAACTCTTCTCCGCACCATTCCCTGAACGCCGCGACCGCGTCCGCGAAGCTTATCCCCTTCTCGAGATCCGCGTCGCTTATCAGCGTCAGCTCCGCTATATCCTTGTTCATGCTTCTGTAGTATTCGGGCTTTATTATCTGCTCGAACGTCGAGATCACGTTCGTGTCGGCGTCGATTTTAGCCGCGCCGATCTGTATTATTTCGCCGATAAGTCCGCGCACGCGCTTTTTCATGACCTTCGGCTGATTCCACTCGAGGTCAACAACTATCCTGTCCATAGTACCGCTCCGATCAAACTGCCTTTAATACCAATACGATACAATAATTATAATACTATTTCGGCGCGCGCCGCACAACACCCGCTGCGATCTGCGCAAAAGTATTATTATTTCGCGTTCCGGCGGGCATTTTAAATAGTTTTGGCCGTTGCCGTGACCCCGGATGCGTGCTATACTTCATATGTTTATAGATAACAACGCCCGCGGCGCGGGCATTACCGATAGGAGGTCTGAAATGAAATACGAACGCACCTATAACTTTTCCGCCGGCCCGGCTATGATGCCCGAGCCTGTTCTCGAGGAGATCCGCGACGAGATGATGAATTACCGCGGAAGCGGCATGTGCGTCATGGAGATGAGCCACCGCAGCAAGGTTTTCCAGCAGATCGCGGATGAAGCGGTCTCAGATCTCCGCAAGCTCATGAACATCCCGGACAACTACAAAGTCCTCTTCGTTCAGGGCGGCGGCACGCTCCAGTTCGCGATGGTTCCGATGAATCTTATGAAGAACGGAGTCGCCTGCTACATTGAGACCGGCGAATGGTCCAAGAAAGCGCTCAAGGAAGCGAAGAAATTCGGCGAAGTAAAGGTAGTCGCGTCTTCCGCCGACAAAAAGTTCTCGTACGTTCCGGACTGCTCGGATCTCGACATCCCGGAAAACGCCGACTACGTTTATATCTGCGAAAACGAAACGATCAACGGCAACACGTTCAATAAGCTTCCGGACACCAAGGGTAAGATCCTCGTATCCGACCAGTCCTCGATGTTCCTCTCCCGCCCTTGCAACGTGGCGGATTACGGACTCATCTGGGCGGGCGTTCAGAAGAACGTTGGTCCCGCGGGCATGGCAGTTGTGATCATCCGCGAGGATCTTCTCACCGACGATCTTCCGAAAAATACTCCGATCTACTTGAGCTACAAGACTCACGCGGACAACGACTCGATGTACAACACCCCGAACTGCTGGGCGATCTACTGCGTCGGCAAGGTATTCAGATACCTGCTCGACAACGGCGGAATCGAGGCTATGGAAAAGAAGAACGTCGAAAAGGCAAAAGTCCTCTACGACTTCCTCGATCAGTCGAAGCTGTTCAAGGCTCCTGTAGCGAAGGCGGATCGTTCGCTCATGAACGTGGTTTTCTCGACGGGTTCCGAAGAGCTCGACGCCGAAGTCGTCGCGGCTTCCAAGAAGGCCGGCTTCGACAACCTCAAGGGTCACCGCAGCATCGGCGGTCTCCGCGCGTCGATCTACAACGCTATGCCTAAGGAAGGCGTCGAGGCGCTCGTATCCTTCCTGAAGGAATTCGAGGCTGCAAGAGCATAACGCGTTAAACGAAAAGCCCCCGCGCGTAAGCGCAGGGGCTTTTTTATTTGTATTATAACGTCTGTCCGCGGCCGCTATTCCGCCGCTTTGCACACGTCGACCCACTCGGGGCCGCCGCAGCTCTTTTCAAGCTCCGCTATCGTCAGTTTTACCGCGCTATGGTCGGTGCCGGCGGCCGGATACACGGTCCCGTGCCGCTTCAGGCTCTCGTCCAGATAAACGATCACTCCCTCGTTAATTCCGAACGGGCACACGCCGCCTATAGCGTGACCGATAAGCCCTTCAACCTCTTCCGCCGGGATCATCTTCGCCTTGCACCCGAAGCGGTCGCGGTACTTTCTGTTGTCTATGCGCGCCATTCCCTCCGCGAGGATCAGCACCGGCTGGTCGCCCTGAAGGAACGAAAGCGTCTTCGCTATCATGCCCGGCTCGCATCCGAGCGCCGCTGCCGCCTCCGCGACCGTCGCGCTGCTCTGCTCCGGAACTATTATTCTGTCGCCGAATCCGACTGATTCGAGATATGCCTTAGCCCTTTCAAACGCCATTTTCCACTCCCGTAATGCTTGCCTCACGTTTCCCGGTAAGGCATCGACCGCAGTCTACGCGAACACCGCCTGGACCATTATCATGTAGATCACCGTGCCGCCGATCATCGCCACCAGACTTTTTCCGGTGAGCTTATACAGCAGCGCCGTTGACGCTATTCCTATCCACTCCGGCATGCCGAACGGATACGTTCCCGGCGTCGCGTTGCGCACGCAGTAAACGATGAGCAGGACCAGTACGGCCGGCGGCATCAGGTTGCCGAGGCTTGATATCACCGCGGGTATTTTGTTTCCGCGCCCGAACGCCGCGATCGGCAGCAGGCGCATAACCCACGTCATCACGATTATTATTATCAGGATCAGAACACTGTAGTTCATCGCGCGTCCCTCCCCTCCGGCTCATCGGTTCCGGCAGCCGACGCTTTCGCGTCCGCCGTCTGAGCCGCGAGCATGCTCTTTATTTCATTTCTGTTCTTCGCCGCGATTTTGCGCTCGATCGGACGCCTGCGTAAGACGAGTATCGCGGTTATCGCGATAAGCGCCGGGATCATAAACCTCGAAGGTCCGAAGATCACGAGCGCCGCCACGCTGCAGACCAGCCCTTCTATAGCCGGCTCATGCGACGGGAAGTTCTTCCACTGGTCCATGCAGAGCACCACGAACAGCGCCGTCATGATGAATTCGATGCCGGTGGTGTCGAATTTCAGCAGAGTGCCTATGAGCACTCCGAGCACGCACCCGGCTATCCAGTACATGTGGTCGAGCATCGCCAGCGACAGCATGAACTTGCCGTCGTCCACGTCCTTCGGCGTCGGCGTCGCCGCGAGTATCGCGTACGTCTCGTCCGTGAGTCCGAACGCGATGTACCACTTCTTCCAGCCCGCCACGGCGCATCTGTCGAGGAACGACAGCCCGTAGAACATGTACCTGAAATTGAGCACGAACATGACGATCACCACCTCGGCGATCGCCGCGGCGTTGCTCAGGAATTCCACGCTTATATATTGTCCGGTGCCCGACAGTATCGTAAGCGCCGATACCAGCGCCCACGACAGGCCGAAGCCCGCTTTCTGCATCAGCACTCCGTATCCGATGCCGAGCGGAACGTATCCGAACAGTACCGGAAGCGAAAGCGGAAATGCCGCTTTTATTGCTGCTTTCATAAACTGTGCCTGCCTGTTTCGTTAATCGGCCGCTCTTTTTCCGCGCGTTTCAGTGCGGTCTTCCCTTCCGCGGCCGTTCGCGCTCCCCCGAAACTTCTTCTTTACACGGGCGCGCCATTTGAGTATAATATTAAACGGCGCCGGAATCAAGCGCTGATGATCAAAGCGTTCCGATATCCTTTCGGACGCGGCGGTCGGGTATGCGTGCGTAGCTCAATGGATAGAGTACCTGACTACGAATCAGTTGGTTGAGAGTTCGAATCTCTCCGCGCGCACCATTTACACCGCGGGAATACGTTAATCCCGCGCACATGATTATCGGGACATCCCTGCGTACGACAGAGATGTCCTCATTTTTTCGGCTCGCCGCGCTCGGCGGACCGTACCACCGCTAATTCATTAAGGAGGATATTGTAATGAAAAAAATCTTATGCCTTGTTCTTATACTCGCGCTTGTCGCTGCCTGCTTCGCCGGCTGCGGAAGCAACTCCAAGCAGAAGACCGTCGCTTCGGTACAGAAGGCGGGCGAGCTCGTTATCGCTACGAGCCCTGACTTCCCTCCGTTTGAGGAGCTCCAGTCCGACGGCACAGTTTCCGGTATCGAGATCGACGTTATGCAGTTAGTCTGCGAGAAGCTCGGCGTTTCGCTGAAGATCGAGCAGATGGACTTCGACTCCGTTCTCCCTGGCGTTCAGACAGGCAAGTATGACGCGGGCGTATCCGGCATCACCGTTACCGAGAACCGCGCGAAGAACACCCTGTTCACCGATCCGTACTGTCTCGCTGCTCAGGCTATCGTAGTTACGGAAGACAGCCCGATCAAGTCCAAGGCTGACCTCGACGGAAAGAAGATCTCCGTTCAGACGGCCACCACCGCAGAAGACTTCTGCATGGGCGAAGGATATGACGTTAACTCCTACGCCGCGAACGACGACGCCAAGCTCGCTCTCGTTACGGGCAAGGTTGACGCGTGGGTAATCGACGACCTCACGGCTGCGGAAATGGTAGCGCTCTACAACTCCGAGAACGACGACAAGCTCGTTATCCTCGACGAGGCCATGACGACTGAGCCTTACGCTTTCGCGTTCGCTTTCGGCAGCGAAGAGCTGGTAGCTGAGATCAACAAGATCCTGAGCGAAATGGTCGCTGACGGCACCATCGCCGGAATCTTTGAAAAGTACAACGCGCCTTACACTTCGCCGGCTGAGAACTAGTCCCGCAAAGGCCGTTAACGAAAGCCCGAAAGGAGCGTAGTAAATGAGCGCCTGGCTTGGAAAACTGCATGAAACCTTCATAGAATCCGGACTTTTCTACATGATTCCGGAAGGTTTCCGCAACACTATACTGATAACACTCGGCGCGCTCTGCATCGGCGTATGCGTCGGTACGGTGATCGCTGTTATCAAATACTTCTGGACTGACGTGCCCGCGATGAAGCCGCTGGTAAAGCTCTGCGACCTCTACGTCACGGTTATACGCGGCATTCCGATGGTAGTGCTGCTGCTGATATTCTATTACATCATACTCGTGAGCGCGGAGGGCGTGACCGTCGGCATAATCGCCTTCGGAATCAACTCCGGAGCTTACATGGCCGAGCTGATCAGGAGCGGCATCAACGCTGTCGACCGCGGACAGATGGAGGCCGGTCTCAGCCTCGGCATGAGCAAGCTCCAGTGCACGCGCTACATCATCTTTCCTCAGGCTATCCGCTACATACTGCCGGCCATCGGCAACGAGCTGATAGCGCTGCTGAAGGAAACGTCGATCGTCGGCTACGTGGCGGTAGTCGACCTGACGCGCGGCATCAACCTCATCCGCAACAATACCCACGACAACTACAACACTCTCATAGTGCTGGCGCTCGTGTACCTGGTGCTCGTAATACTCCTTACCATGTTCATAAGATATCTCGAAAGGAGGCTCTCTACCCATGATAAAAGTAGAAGATCTGCGAAAAAGATTTGATGATGGAGTCGAGGTCCTCAAGGGAATCAACGTCGAGATAGACAAGGGCGACGTGGTGTGCATCATCGGCCCTTCCGGCTCCGGAAAATCGACGTTCCTGCGCTGCCTGAACATGCTCGAAAAGCCTACGGGCGGCAGGATCATATTCGAGGGTACGGACCTGACCGGCGACAAGCCCGATCTCGAGCTGCACCGCCAGAAGATGGGCATGGTATTCCAGCAGTTCAACCTCTTCCCGCATATGACGGTGCTCGGCAATCTGACTTGCGCCCCGATGCTTCTGAAGAAGCTTTCAAAGGAAGAAGCGGAAAAGCGCGCGCTCGAGCTGCTCGGACGCGTCGGCCTCGCGGACCGCGCCTCGGCGTATCCGGCTGAACTCTCCGGAGGCCAGAAGCAGCGCGTCGCCATAGTACGCGCGCTTTGCATGGAGCCTGACGTGATGCTCTTCGACGAACCGACGAGCGCGCTCGACCCGGAGATGGTCGGCGAAGTTCTGGAAGTTATGAAAGAGCTCGCCGCGGAAGGAATGACGATGGCTGTAGTAACGCACGAGATGGGCTTCGCGCGCGAGGTATCGAACCGCGTGCTGTTCCTCGACGCGGGCGTTATCGTCGAAGAGGGTTCTCCGCACGAGATCTTCGACTCGCCTAAGAGCGAACGCCTTCAGTCGTTCCTCGCCAAAGTACTGTGAACAGATTGCCGCGCGGTCTTTCAGCCTGAGGCTGTCCGCGCGGCGTTTTATTATCGTTTTTAAGGAGAAAACCAATGCTCGACAAAGTTCTCGGATCGATAACAGTTAACGCCCACAGCAGCGTCCGCATCGACTGCGGCCACCTGAAGGTCTACGTAGACCCTTACCTTCTGAAGGAGTCTCCGCACGACGCTGACGTGATCCTTCTCACCCACGACCACTACGACCACTTCTCGCCGGAAGACGCCGCGAAGGTCTCGCACGGCCGCACGATATACGTCGCTCCGAATTCCTGCGAGCAGTCGCTGACGGATTTCGGCATCAGCTACGACGACATCGTGTTTATGAAGCCCGGCGACGCCATCGAGGCCGCGGGGCTCGAGATAGAGGCCGTACGCGCGTACAACCCGGACAAGCAGTTCCACCCGCGTTCCAACGGATGGCTCGGGTACGTTATAACAGTTGACGGCATCCGCGTATACGTGACCGGCGACACCGATTCGACGCCTGAGACGGACGAGGTCGAATGCGACATCGTATGCGTTCCGATCGGCGGCACATACACGTTCGACGCCGAAGAGGCCGCCGCGTTCGTAAACACCATAAAGCCGAAGATCGCGATCCCTACCCACTACGGCGCCATCGTAGGAAAGCCGGAGGACGCCGACGCTTTCCGCGCGGCCGTGGACAAGGACATCCGCGTTGTCGAAAAGATAGCGTTCTGACGCGCGTTCATTAAGGCGGCGGCAGTACTCCGCGATACGGGGAACCGCCTGAGCTTAGCAGATCAAAAAACACTGAGGGACGAGCCTGTGGCTCGTCCCTTTTTCATGCTTTTTATATGCGGCGCCGCGGAGTCCTCCCGGTCCTCGCTGTGCCGCCTGAACCGTTCCGTCAGCAATTTGCCTTCTTTTCGCACTCCTTCTTCGCCTTTTCTCTGTTGTGCGCTTCGAGTTTGCGCAGGTCGTAAGGCGTCTCCTGGTATACGTAGTAGTTCAGCCAGTTCGAGAAGAGCAGGTTCGCGTGCGAGCGCCATCTGAACAGGATCTCGTCGTTCGGATCGTCGTTTCTGAAATAGTTGCAAGGCACCGCGATCTCCAGGCCCTTGTTCACGTCTCTCCAGTACTCCGTCGCGAGCGTTTCCTTGTCGTACTCGTGGTGGCCCATGATGAATATCTGGCGTCCCTCGTCGGTCGCCATGAGGTGCGGTCCCGCTTCCTCCGATTCCGCGAGGATCCTGATTTCAGGATGTGCCAGTATGTCTTCCTTGCGGATCATCGTATGCCTCGAATGCGGCACATAGAAGATCTCGTCGAAGCCGCGAACGAGCGGATTGTGAGGGCGCGTAACCCTGTGCTCGAACACGCCGAAGAGCTTGCCGCCCTCGATCGGATACTTGTCGATGCCGAACCAGTAGTACAGAGCCGCCTGGGCGCCCCAGCAGATGTGAATGCTGCTGTAAACGTTCTTCTTGGAAAACTCCATTACCTCACAGAGCTCGTCCCAGTAATCAATCTCCTCGAACGGCAGAGTCTCGACCGGCGCGCCGGTAAGGATCATGCCGTCGAAGCGCTGGTTCTTTATCTCGTCGAACGTCTTATAGAACGAATCGAGATGAGCCTGCGACGTGTTGCGCGATTCATGCGAACCCATGTGCAGCAGAGTCAGATGCACCTGCAGCGGCGAGTTCGCGAGCACGCGGGCGAGCTGAGTTTCCGTCGCGATCTTCGTAGGCATAAGGTTCACGATCAGTATCCTGAGCGGTCTTATGTCCTGCAGGATCGCGCGGCCGCGGTTCATTGTAAATATGTTCTCATTCTGCAGCGTTTCCGCCGCGGGCAATGTGTCCGGAATGATAAGTGGCATTATTGTCTCCTAATACGTTTCTTTGATGGCTCCCGTGCGGTACGCCTCAACGAGTTCCTTCAGCGCTTCTACCTGGCGCTTCAGTTCCACGCCGTCGTCGGTATCCGCGATGTACATCCTCTTTCTGAGCACGTCGACAGTTCTTATCGTCGGCGCGAAGAATTCCTGCGTGCCGTCGGCCTTGAGCGGGCTGTACGGCTTGTGCTCCGCCAGAGCCATGAATCTCGAATTGAATATGAACGTGTATCCCGCGATACCCGTATCCTTCTGGTAAGCCTTTGAAATACCGCCGTCGATTATGAAGCAGAGGCCGTCTCCCTTTATAGGGCTCGCGCCGTCCTTTACCTTTACAGGCACATGGCCGCTCAGGATCTTGGACTGCTCGGGATCGCATCCGAATTCCTTAAGTATCATCTCGCACGTGGAGCGCTCGTTTATGAGCCTGTAGTAAGGCACGGTGTTCTCCTTGTGCGTCGTCTTGTCCTCGATGAAGAATCTCTCGAACGTCGTCATCTGATCCTTGCCGAACAGAGGCGATTTCGCTCCGAGCCACAGATACCACATCAGGTCGCCGGAGTGGCCGTTCTCGCCCCTCTTCTTCGGCGTAAAGTACGCCTTGCGGACCTCGGCGTCGAGGAAGTCGAAGTATGCCTTGCCCTTCAGCGTCTTTCCGTTGATGGTGCACTCCTCGAGCTGTCCGTCTTCGGTCATCGGTATGCATCCGTGGTACAGCAGGTTGCCGTTCGCGATCTGATACATAGCGCCGTGGCTGAACAGGAAGCGGATGTGCTCCTGCAGCTTTTCACTGTTCAGGAACGACGCCTCGAGCGTGTTCATCAGCTTTGTTTCCTCTTCGGTGAGCCTGTACGGATCCGCCGGATCCACCGTCGGGAAATTGGTGTCGCGGAGAGGCCATACGCCGCTCTCGAGAGTGATGGTGCCGGTCTCGAGGTCGAGCTTGTCCAGAAGCAGCCTGTGTTCGAGGTGATACTCCGGATGAGCCTTTATTCTCTGACCTTCCACCTTGAACTGGCAGATCGAAATCGCCTTGTTCATCTTTGCGGCCAGCGACTCAGGCACCGGGTCGTACTTATTCTCGTCGAACACGTGCGGCTTGAAGCATACGCAGTCGTCGTCCCTGTAGGTCTCCTGCGCGAACGTCGCGAGAGGCCTCAGGTTGATGCCGTATCCGATCTCCAGCATGTCGAAGTTGTTGTAGCTGATATTGTTTCTGATCACGTTCGCGATGCACGCCCAGTTTCCGGTCGCCGCGCCCATCCAGAGGATGTCGTGGTTGCCCCACTGGAAGTCGACGTCGTGGAACGTCAGCAGATAATCCATGATCTTGTCGGGATGCGAGCCTCTGTCGAAGATGTCGCCGATTATGTGCAGCTGATCGCACGCGAGCATGCTTACGGAGTCGGCGTAGCCCTCGATGAATTCCTCCGCGATGCCGCACTTGATGATCGAGTTGATGATCTCGGAGTAGTATCTCGACCTGTTGTCCTCGTCGTCCGCGTGCAGCAGCTCGTCGATGATGTATTCGAAATTCTTCGGCAGACGTCTTCTTACTCTCGAACGGGAGTATTTTGTCGATACCGCTCTGCAGATGCCCGTGAGCAGATAGATGCTCTTCCTGCACCACGCGTCGAAATCGATATCCGGTTCCTTCTTGACTCTCGCCATTTCGGCTTTCGCGTTGTAAATGAGCGCCGCGAGGTGATCGCGTTCATCGCGTGTGAGGTCCTTTCCGTAGATCTCGTCGATCCTTCTGCGAATGATACCGGACGCGCTCTTGATCATGTGGATGAACGCCTCGTGTTCTCCGTGAAGGTCCGAAAGGAAGTACTCGGTGCCCTTCGGAAGAGCCAGGATCGCGTTCAGATTGATTATTTCCGCCGATGCCTTTCTGATGTTCGGGCATTCAGCCGACAACAGTTTCAGATATTCCAGATCCGCCATATTCCACCTCTGTCAATAATCAAAACAAAACAATACCGACAACGGCGCGCCGCGCTTTACGGCGCCGCCGGATTTTACAATAACGTTATAACTTCCGTCTTCTGAGCCATACGACGAAGCCTATTGCCATGATCACGATCGGAACCGCGAATACGAACGGCAGGCTGTAGAAGCGCGAGGACGAAGAGTTGTTGTACTGCACCTGCAGGCTCTTCGGAGCCACCGCCACGTTCTCAACGTCAGGCAGGAAGTACGTTACGGCGTTCATGAATATGTCGTAGTTCGGCAGGTTCGTGAACGCGTCGTTCATGCTCTTGTCGATGAAGAAGTCCGAAGTAACTACGGCGAGCTGTCCGCCGTTGTTGCTCTTCTTCGACGTCGCGCCGACTATGTAGCGGCCCTCTTTCTTGGACTCGCCCGTTACCACGGCAGCGTTGTCCGACGAGATCATGAATATATCGACCTTCGCGTCGGTGCCGTCCTTCTTTGTAAGGCCGCGCGCGTTCATGAGGAGCGGCTCGGTGTCGATATCGGCCGTTATCTCATGCTCTCCCGACGTTATCGGGTAGATCGTGTAGTAGTTGTCCTGATAGTACTTCTTGTAATCCGCCACGTAGCCGTCCTCGAGCGTCAGCCCGAAGTAGTCGAGCAGCGAGGCCATGTTAGGCATATCGTCCAGAGTGCAGTACATGATAACGAATATATTGCCGCCGTTTCTGACGTAATCCATTATCATCGCCATCTCGGTTTCGTCGAAATCGTGCTGTCTTCCGTTCAGTATGAGAAGCTCGCAGTCGTCAGGAATGCCGTCCTCTTCCAGCTTGATCCTCTCGTACGCTATGCTCGCCTTTCTGAGCATGGTGAACACGGTATCCGGGAGGAGCTGCTCGCCTCTGGCTCTCGTCAGATATATCTGAGCGGTCGACTCGTTTGTTACGTAGTTGATCGCGCTGGTGATCTGGCCTTCCGCGTCGAACCACTTCTCGATCTCCTCGCCCGTGGAGTAGTATCTCTGCATATCGAGCATTATCATGTCGCTGTAAGGCACCGAACGTTCCTTGCCGGTCTCCTCGCAGCCCACGATCAGGACTTCCTCCTCGCCGCCGAGCTCATCGACGAGCGCCGGGTCCTCGTTTGCCACTACCTTCTTCACGTGGATCCTGTCGGAAGTATCGGCGTACTTTGCGACCATCTTGTCGATCCTGTAGTCGTCCTTCTGTTCCGACGCCACTATCGTAATGTCAATGTCCTTGTCGAGCGTATTGAGCGTATCCAGCGATATCGCCGACAGATCGTACAGGTTCTCCTTGGTGATATCCTGCTGCTTTACTGTTTCCGGGAGACGCGCGAAGAGTACGTTCGCCGCGATCACGACGGCGATCACTATCAGCGCGATGCCCGCATTGTAGCCTTTTTTAGTCTTCTCACTCATGCCGGCACCCCCTAGTTATATCTTCTCTTCTGGATCGACTGTATCGTAAGGAAAATGAATACGAAGCCGATCGAGACGTATCTTACTATAGCTTCCCAGTCGAGGATCTGGTTGATCGCGAAATTCTTGAACATGTTGAAGACCTCGAGCTTGCCGAGCATGGCCGGGAACGTTCCCGCAAGGCCTTCTCTGTTCACCGCGATGAATATGATCAATACGGCGAAACCAGCGATCATTATCGCGCCGGTCAGCTTCTCGCTGCCGGACGCCGCGTACACGAGCAGCGATACTACGACGATCAGGATCGCGAATCCTACGATCGAAGCGATCACAGTCTCCGGGATAAAGTCAACGAGACTCGACCACAGATACAGAAGCAGCATCACTCCGAACGTCGAAGCCGCGGCGATCATCTGGCTCTCGGTCAGCGCCGAGAGGAACATTCCGATCGCGATCAGCATGCAGCCGAAGAGGAAGAACGCGATTATCGCGGCGTAATCCGACTTCGGATACCAGTTTCCGACCGCCTTTATTACGAACGGGAACACGAGCGTTACAGCCATCGGGATCGCGAAAACCGCGACCATCGCGAGGTACTTGCCCAGAACTATGCCAGTAACCCTGACCGGCGCCGTAAGCAGCATCTGGTCGGTTTTGAGGCGCTTCTCCTCGGAGAAGCAGCGCATCGTAAGGATCGGTACCAGAAGCAGGAATACGAACATCATCTGTCCCAGCGTGGCCGAGAACATCGGATAGCCTGAGTACATGTTCACGCCCATGAAGTATATACCCGTGAACAACAGGAAAAGCATTATGAAAATATAGCCCGTGAGCGAATGGAAGTACGCCGCGAACTCTCTCTTAAAGATCTGCGTCATTCTCTTCGCCTCCTTCGTTTTCATCCGCAGCGGTCTGCGGCTCAGGCTTATCCTGAGTGAGCGCGAGGAACATCTCCTCGAGCGACGAGTATTTCAGAGCCATCGAGATTATCGGCAGCTTCTTTTCGGCAAGCGCGTAGAACAGTCTCTCGCGCGGGTCGTTGTCGAGGTCCATGCGGATCTCGTAGTCGCATACGCCGCCGCGTTCATCACGCTTTTCAAACGAGTCCACGCCTTCCGCGGCGCCGAGCACCGCTTCGATATCCGCCGCATTTCCGCGAACCGTAAGCTCGATAGTGTTGTCTCCGCTCAGCTGGCGTTCGAGATTCTCAGGCGTATCGCTCGCCACGAGATTGCCGTGCGCGATGATGATTATATGATCCGCCACGGCGCTCACTTCCTGAAGGATGTGCGAGCTGAATATGATGGTGTGCTCCTTCGCGAGCTCCTTGATTATCGTTCTGATCTCTATGATCTGCTTCGGGTCGAGACCTACCGTAGGCTCGTCGAGTATGAGAACCTTCGGGAATCCCATGAGCGCGTGGCCCAGTCCGACTCTCTGCTTGTAGCCCTTCGAAAGGTTCTTTATGAGACGTCCGCGGACTTCGGTCAGTCCGACCATCTCAACGACCTTGTCGACGTTCTCCTTCACCTGCGCCGAAGGGATGCCCTTCAGACCCGCGGAGAATCTGAGATACTCGTTTACGGTCATGTCCACGTAAAGCGGCGGTATTTCAGGCAGATAGCCGATTGCCTTCTTCGCCGCTTCCGGTTCGGAAGTTATGCTGTGACCGTCCACGAGCACTTCGCCGCTCGTGGCGCCTATATAACCGGTTACGATATTCATAGTGGTGCTCTTGCCCGCACCGTTAGGTCCGAGGAATCCGTATATCCTGCCCTCGTCGACGTCGAAGCTGATATCGTTTACAGCCACGTGGTCTCCGAAGCGCTTCACAAGATTCCTGACCTCGATCATATGCGCCATTGGTTTAAAGCCTCCGTTCAGAGATTATTTTTCCATTGTATTATACGGCGTGCGCCGCCCGCGTTTGTGAGCGTTGAGTGACGCCTGCGTAAAAAATCCGCGTTGAAACGGCAGATGATTACAGTATCCGCAATATAACTGATATATTATAGCGCAAGTACGCGGAGAATGCAAAAAAAACATTGCCCGCGCGGTCAGCCGCGCGGGCGTCATTTCAAAAACTGTCAAATCAATGCGATTCCGCCTTTCGCTGCCGTCTGCCGGGCGGCGGCTGAGCTACGAAATCATCTGAGCGGTCCTCAGCGTGCAGTAAAGATAACCGTCCTCGGTGTACGTGTCGAACGTTCCGACAACCGTTATTTCATCGTCTTCTGCCGGGTAATCGTCCGGATAAACGTGCTCTCCGGCGAGCTCGAACTCGATTCCCTGCGAGCAGCAAGCCGCAGCGTCAAGCACGATGCACGCGTAGTAATACTTGTCCTCCACGCCGTCGTAATACGCCGCGAACAGTCCGTTCATCTTTACTACCCTGCCCACGTAATTCTCGGGTACCGACATCATATCGTACACCGCGGAATAAACCATCGTGCTCGAAAGCGCCGTAAGATCAACGTCTATGCCTTCGGTGAAACTGAGCTCGGCTCCGTCCGTTTCTTCGGGCGCCGGGGCGTTTTCGTTCACGCCGCTCTGCCTCTGCTGCGTATCATCAGCGTTCATATCCGGATCGCCGGCAGTTTCCTCTTCCCGGTTTTCGTCTCCGGCAGTCCCGGCGTTTTTGGCGTCCTCTTCAGCCATCCGCTCCTCGAGAACGTCGCTCACTCCGGAAGATTTGCTCTGAGTGCGGTCCGCCGTTCCGCCCGCGTCATTCCCTCCGCACGCCGAAAGCGATGCCGCGAGAAGCGCGCAGAGCAGTATGCCTATCATTCTGTTTCTCATTGCCGCGAACCCTCCAGTCCGTTCGTATCCGTTCAGTTAAGCGCTTCCTTCAGCACTTTCAGATTGTCTTCCATTATGGCGATATACGTTGCCCCCGCGTTCACGTCCTTCGCGGTCACCGCCTGCATCGAGTCCAGTCCGAGGATCTTCAGATCCTTTGCCGCCGTATTCGCGATTATCGTTTCCGCTAGCCTGCGGTCCGATCCTTCTATCGTCATTACCGTCTTAAGCGACAGCTCGTCCGCTTTCTTCGCGAGGAACGTCACCGTCTCGAAGCTCGCCTCCGTCTCGGCCGAGCAGCCGACGAACGCCGCGTAGTAATCGAGTCCGTAGTCGTCCGTAAGGTACCTGAACGGGAACCTGTCGCCGAACAGCAGCGTCTTTACAGGCGCGTTCCGGACGGTCCCGGCGTATTCCGCGTCAAGCGCGGCGAGCTTCTCCGCGTAAGCGGCCGCGTTCGCCTCGTAAACGGCGGCGTTTTCGGGATCCGCGTCCGCTATCGCCTCCGCGATCTTTCCGACGAGTATCTCAGCGTTTCTGAGGGAAAGCCATACGTGCTCGTCGTACTCAGGCCCCTCTTCGTTTTCTTCGTCTTCTTCATGCTCTTCGCCCTGCATGCCTTCGACGATTTCCTCTTCCTTCAGCGACGATCCGAGTTCATCCATCAGATTCATCACGATCATATCGTCGTTCACGGCCTCCCGCAGCGCGTCGCCGACCCATCTGTCCGACTCTCCGCCCACGTATATGAACAGGTCGCACGTGGCAATCTTTAGTATGTCGTCGGCCGTCGGCTGGTAACTGTGAAGATCCACGCCATTGTCGAGGAGCATCGTTACTTCCGCATTCGCCGCGTTATCACCCAGCACGTTCATCACCCAGTCGTACTCCGGGAAAATCGTCGTTACAATTTTTACCTTATCCGTTTCCGGGGTCCCTGATCCTCCGTCCGGGGACGCCGCGTTTCCGGGAGCGCCCTGCGAGCCGCATCCCGAGAGCGATGCCGCCGCAAGCGCTAGCGCCAGGATCACCGCGCATATTCTTCTGATCCGATTTTTCTTTTTCATTTTTTCACTGTGTCTGTATCACTTCGCACGAGTCTTCCCGCAAACCGCTCTGAGATCCGTTTCCCTCAGAACGGGCCGCGTCCCGCGCGTTCAATTTGAAAACCGTTCTCAATTATACTTTCGCGCCCGTTCCGTGTCAATACATTCATCTTCCGGGCCGATTTGATAAAGCCGCCGTTTTGTGATATTATAATTGAGTTGACCGCGGCACCGCCGCCGCAAGGCCGTTTCGCGGCTGACGGCGTTCGCATGAAGTTCACAAAACATTCCCGGGAGGAACACATGAATATAGTATGTTTGGATATGGAAGGCGTTCTCGTGCCTGAGATATGGATCGCGTTTTCCGAGGCAAGCGGCATTCCGGAGCTGAAGCGCACCACGCGCGACGAGCCCGACTACGACAAGCTGATGCGCTGGAGACTCGGCATCCTGAAGGAGCACGGGCTCGGCCTTAAGGAGATACAGGCGACGATCGCGAAGATCGACCCGATGCCGGGCGCGAAGGAGTTCCTCGACGCTCTGCGCGCTCAGACTCAGGTGCTGATCCTGAGCGACACGTTCGAGCAGTTCGCGATGCCGCTCATGAAAAAGCTCGGTTACCCGACGCTGTTCTGCAACACTCTGGAGGTCGCGCCGTCCGGCGAGATCACAGGCTTTAAGATGCGCGTCGAAAAGTCCAAGCTTACGACGGTGAAGGCGCTCCAGTCCATCGGCTACGACACCATAGCCGCGGGCGACAGCTTCAACGACCTCGGCATGATCCGCGCCAGCAAGGCGGGTTTCCTCTTCAAGAGCACCGAACAGATAAAAAAGGACAACCCCGATCTGCCCGCGTTCGAGGAATACCCTGAATTCCTCGCGGCGATCGAAGCCGTGCTCCGCGAAGGCTGAAATCAGAAACAAAGGATACAGATTCGATGAAAAAGAAAACGTCATTAATAACAATTGTACTTATTGTCGCGGCGCTTCTTGCGCTGACCGCGTGCGGATCGGGTTCCGGCGGCAGCGGCCCGAAAGCTCTCCACGACTATGAGGTCGAGCTCGGCGAAGGAATAACGCCGATAACTCTCTACGGAACATACTACGAAAACGAGATCCCTGCCTCCGAGGCGGAAAACGGCATGGTCGGTTACTATACCGCCGACGACGAGACGTATCCCGACCTCGCGGTATACAGGTACACCGGCGAAGAAGAAACTGCCGAAGAGACGGCCCAGCAGGTCGCGGACTACTTCGGAGTGTTCATGGCCGGCTTAAAAAACGCGGAGACCCCGTCGTATTACGTCTGCATGCCTCAGGTGCTGGAAGACAAGTTCTTCGTTACGAACAATTATTTCATCGACTCGGGCGAAGACGTTGTCGAGGTCGAGTTCAGATACCGCACCGAGGAAGTGGCCCTCGGCGAATCAGGACTCAAGCTATGGATCCCGCTCGGCTCGTCGGCCGATGCAGGATACGAACTTCCGGGTGAGTCGCCGATCGCCGTCTACGCTTACGAAGACGATCTGTTCACTGACATAAGCGTCTGCGAATGGACGAAGGCGGCCAACAGCCTCGACGCCTCCTTCGGCGTCGACGACCTCTTCCTTTTCTACGACGACGTGTGGGATACGCGCTTCGCCGGCAGCACGCTGGTATACAACACGACTTTCGAATCGAACGGCCACGATACGCTTCTGATGGCGTACGACTACACCGCACCCGACGGCACCGTGTACTCCGTCGAGCGCTACTCGATCGATCTCGGCGATGAATTCGTAGAGCTGCTGTTCAGCTCCGACGACACGGTCACCATGTACACTTCGGACGCGTTGTTCCAGGGCCTTCACTGATGATTTCGGTGCGGTGAGCGATCACCTCTCCGGCAATGCCGGGCAGCCGGCGTTCAGGCAGGGCTCAAAAAACGCTTGACACTTTTTACCAATACTGATATATTTATTGGTAATTTCGGAGGAATGAAATGAGAAGTTCGCTTTATTTTACGTATTACTTTTACTTTAACTTTACCGCATGTTCGCGTAAGGGTAATTTGTGATGCGAAAATGAACTGACAGATCCATTTGTTCACTATTGCGGCACAGGTTGACCCTGAGCCGCATTTTTTTATAGGTATCGGCGGACGCGCCGTTTCCGGAATTGTTTATTACAGACTTATTAATAAATACAAGCGACAAAGGAGTGTAAAAAAATGATCGTAGTACTCAAGCATGACGCTAACAAGGACAGACAGGAACAGCTTATCGAATGGCTCAAGACGATGGGCCTTGACATCCATATTTCAGAAGGTCACTACCACACAGTTCTCGGCCTCATCGGCGACACCGCCGAAGTCGACATGGAGCTCATCGAGAGCCTCGACATAGTCGAGTCGGTAAAGCGCGTAAGCGAGACATTCAAATGCGTAAACCGCAAATTCCACCCGGATGACACGGTAGTACAGGTCGGCGACGTAAAAATCGGCGGCGGCAATTTCTGCATGATCGCGGGCCCTTGCTCCGTAGAGACCGAGGAACAGATCATCGGCATCGCCAAATCCGTAAAGGCCTCCGGCGCGAACATGCTCAGAGGCGGCGCTTTCAAGCCGAGGACTTCGCCGTACGATTTCCAGGGTCTTAAGGGCACAGGAATAGAACTCCTGAAAATAGCGCGCGAAGAGACCGGCCTCCCTATCGTTTCGGAAATCATGGACCTCTCCGACCTGCCTCTCTTCGAGGACGTCGACGTTCTTCAGGTCGGCGCGCGCAACATGCAGAACTTCACGCTCCTCAGAGAGCTCGGCCGCACCAACAAGCCGATCCTTCTGAAGCGCGGTCTCGCGAGTACGCTCAAGGAACTGCTGATGAGCGCCGAATACATCATGTCGAGCGGCAACGAGCAGGTCATCCTGTGCGAGCGCGGCATACGCACGTTCAGCGATTACACGAGAAATACTCTCGACCTTTCGGCTGTGCCTATGCTCCATGAGCTCTCCCACCTGCCTGTGATCGTCGACCCGAGCCACGCGACAGGTCTTTCGAGGCTCGTGCCTCCTATGGCTCTCGCGGCTGCGGCGAGCGGCTGCGACGGACTCATTATCGAGGTCCACAACGACCCGATGCACGCGCTGTGCGACGGCGCTCAGTCCCTTAAACCGGAGGATTTCGACAAGCTCGCGGGCAAGGTGCTCGCTGTAAGGGAGGCTTCGTTATGAGAAACGAAACTGCGGCAGCCGCGGCGAATCCCGCTGAAAACAATATGACAGCCGGCATAGTCGGCCTCGGTCTTATAGGCGGCTCGTTCGCGAAGGCATACAAAAAAGAAGGCCACACCGTGCTGGCGTACGACGTCGACCGCCAGACTCTCGCGTTCGCGGGCATCAGCGCCGTCATCGACGGCGAGCTCGGAAAGGACAATATCGCGGACTGCGACATAATACTCATCTGTGTTCCTCCGCGCGCCGCGGTCGAATGGCTGGCGGACATGGGGCCGTACATCGGTTCAAAGCCTGTTGTCATCGACTGCTGCGGCACGAAGCGCAACGTCGTGGACAAGGCGATGGCGCTCTCCTCGGAATACGGATTCACGTATCTTGGCGGTCATCCGATGGCCGGTACTCAGTTCTCGGGATTCAAATATTCAAAGGCCGACCTCTACAGAGGCGCGCCTATGGTAATAGTTCCGCCTGATTTCAACGATATAGCTCTTCTGAGCCGCGTAAAGGCCCTGCTCGGTCCCGCGGGATTCGCGCACATATCGGTGACCACGGCCGACAAGCACGACGAGCTGATCGCGTTCACGTCGCAGCTCGCTCACGTCGTTTCCAACGCGTACATAAAAAGCCCTACGGCGCTCTCGCACAGCGGCTTTTCTGCCGGCAGCTACAAGGACATGACGCGCGTGGCATGGCTCGACCCTAAAATGTGGGCGGAGCTCTTTCTCGACAACAGCGACTACCTGATCAACGAGATCGACACGCTTACCGCGTGCCTGGCGGAATACAGAAAAGCGATAGAGAGCGGCGACCGCGAAACGCTCGAAAAGCTGCTCGCGGACGGAAAGAAACGGAAGGAAGAAGTAGATGGCTGATCCCGCCGGAAAAATCAAAAAGGTACGCGTCGAAGCTTCGGCTTCGTATGACGTCCTCATAGGAAGCGGTCTGATCGAAGACGCCGGCGCGCTCATAAGCGGGCTTTGCGGAGCGTCCGCGGCCGTTATCGTTTCGGACGACAACGTTTTTCCGAAATACGGCGGCAGGCTCCGCGAATCGCTCGAGGCGGCCGGTCTCAGAACGATCTGCTTCACCGCTCCCCACGGCGAAAGCGCCAAGACCCTTGAGGTATACGGCAGGCTGCTCGAATTGATGTGCGAAGAGCACGTGCGGAGGAACGACATAATCGCCGCGCTCGGCGGCGGTGCCGTCGGCGATCTGGCGGGCTTCGCGGCCGCGACTTATCAGCGCGGCATCCGCTTCATTCAGCTTCCGACCACCCTGCTCGCCGCAGTCGATTCATCTGTCGGAGGCAAAACGGCGATCAACCTCGAAAGCGGAAAGAACCAGGCGGGCTGCTTCCTGCAGCCTTCGCTTGTTATATGCGATACCGGCATTGTTCGCGATGAACCAGAGGACGAGTTCAGGAACGGATGCGCCGAAGTCATTAAATACGCGATGATCGGCTCCGAAGAGTTCCTCGGGAAGCTTTCCGGAAGCGCTTCGGCCGCGTACGAAACCATCGAAGAAACGCCGGTCTTCAGGGAACTGGACGACGTTGTCGCGACGTGCGTTTCGATGAAGGGCGACATAGTTCACCGCGACGAATTCGACCGAGGAGACAGGATGCTCCTGAACTACGGCCACACTCTGGCCCACTCCGCGGAAGCCCTGAGCGGCTACACGATGCCGCACGGAGCCGCGGTGGCGGCCGGAATGGCGATCATGGCAAGAAGCGCGGCGGCTGCCGGATTATGCGGTCCGGAGGTTCCCGAAGCGACAGACGGCATACTCGCGAAGTACGGCCTGCCGACCGGTCTCGGCTGCGATCCCGGCGATCTCGCCGCCGGCACCCTTTCGGACAAAAAGGCTGACGGAAGCACACTGAGGATAATCGTTCCCGAAAGCATCGGCAGATGCCGCGTGGAATCCGTTTCACCCGGCACCCTTCTGGAAATGATCAGCGCGGGAGGCGTTCGGAACGATGGATAAGAAACTGTTCCCGGGTTCCCTCTCGGGCGCCATAGATATACCCGCGTCCAAGTCGCGGGCGCACCGCCTCCTGATAACGGCGGCGCTTTCTGACAGCGGTTCGTCGCTCGGCATAGACGGCATCTCGGACGACATAGCGGCCACCATATCGTGCCTCAGGTCGCTCGGCGCCGATATCGCTGCAGGCGGCGGAAGCGATGTGACGGTGAATTCCGGCATCCTTAAAAGGACGCGCGCGGAGGCTTCCGGGCCGCTGACGCTGGCATGCGGCGAAAGCGGATCTACCCTAAGGTTTCTGCTGCCGCTCGTCGGTCTGACAGGAGCCGACGCGGTATTCGATATGAAGGGGCGCCTGCCCGAAAGGCCGCTCGCTCCTTTCGACTCGGAGCTCACGCGGCACGGCATGACGATCGAAAAGCGCGGCACGCGACTCTTCTGCTCAGGCAGACTCAGCCCCGGCAGGTTCACGCTTCCCGGAAACGTGTCGTCGCAGTACGTTTCGGCGCTTCTGATGGCGCTGCCCGCACTGGACGGCGAAAGCGTCGTGGAGGTAAAAGCGCCCGTCGAATCGGCGTCGTACATAGATATGACTGAGGACGCTCTGAAGCTCGCCGGCGTCTCGTTCGAAAAACGCGGCGGCGGCGATCTGATCTACGTCATCCCCGGAAACCAGAAATACGAGCTGCCCGGGCACGTACGCGCGGAGGGCGACTGGTCGTCCGCGGCGCCGTTCCTGTGCATGGGAGCCGTTTCCGATAAAGGCATAACGGTCAGCGGGCTCGACCCCGATTCCGCTCAGGGCGACAGACGGATACTCGACGTGCTCAGGGAAATGGGCGCGGACGTTTCGTTCGGGATTACCCGCGGCGCGAACACTGCGGAAGGCCTTTCCGAAAAGCAATGTATAACGGTACGGCGCGGCGCTCTGAAAGGAACGACCGTAGACGCGTCCGACATACCTGACCTTGTACCCGCGATAAGCGCTCTCGCTTCAATGGCCGACGGAATAACGCGTATAACGAACGCGGAAAGGCTCAGGCTCAAGGAGTCAGACAGGCTCGCCACGACCGCGGCGATGCTGAAGGCGCTCGGAGCTTCAGCGGAAGAAACGCGTGACGGTCTCTTGATATACGGGCGCGGATCCGCCGGCAGTTCTGACTTCCCGGCCGGAGGAACAGCCGATTCCGCAGGCGACCACAGGATAGCGATGGCCGCGGCAGTCGCGTCTCTCGGATGCGCGGGGCCGGTCGTTGTAAAAGGCGCTGAATGCGTCAGCAAATCATATCCCGCGTTCTGGGATGATCTCTCGGCCCTATCGGCCGGCAACCAGTGAGGTACGCGAATGAGCAGCACTTACGGAGAAAACATTAAGATAAGCATATTCGGGCAGTCGCACTCCGACGCGATCGGAGTGACCATAAGCGGTCTGCCCGCAGGAATTACGATAGACACCGAAGAGCTCGGGGCGTTTCTGGAACGTAGGGCTCCCGGAAGGAACGAGTGGTCGACAGCGCGAAAAGAGGCTGACGTGCCTGAATTCGTTTCAGGGCTGAACGGCAACACTACGTGCGGGTTCCCTGTAACTGCGGTGATCAGAAACAGGGACACGCGTTCCGGAGACTACGAGCAGTTCAGAAACGTGCCGCGTCCGGGGCACGCGGACTATACCGCGTTCTGCCGGTACGGCGACGCGCACGATATAGCCGGCGGAGGCCACTTTTCGGGCCGGCTCACCGCCCCGCTCTGCATAGCCGGCGGCATCGTGCTGCAGATACTGAGATCGGAAGGCATCGAAGTGATCTCCAGGATCGCTTCGATAGCGGATATCGAGGACGCCGGCGCGCTCGATTCGTCGACCGCGCAGAAGGAATTCCCGACGGTCGACGATGCCCGCGGCCTCCTGATGCGCGAGCGGATAATGGAAGCGAAGGCCGCGGGCGACTCCGTGGGCGGAGTCGTCGAGTGCGCCGTACTCGGCCTGCCGGCCGGCATCGGCGATCCGATGTTCGGCGGCATGGAAAACCGCATCGCCTCTGCCGTTTTCGGAATACCTGCCGTAAAGGGCATCGAATTCGGCGCCGGATTCGGCGTCTCCCGCCTCAGAGGCAGCGAGAACAACGACCCGTTCCGCGTTTCTGAAGGACGCGTCGTGACCGAAACCAACAACTGCGGCGGAATACTCGGCGGCATCACCACAGGAATGCCTCTCACCTTCCGCGCCGCGTTCAAACCTACGCCGTCCATCGCTCTGCCTCAGCGGAGCGTCGACATAAAAGAAATGCGCGACACCGTCCTTGAGATCAAAGGACGCCACGACCCTTGCGTCGTGCCCCGCGCCGTACCTTGCGTCGAAGCGGCCGCCGCCATAGCGGTATACGACGCGATTCTTGAACTTAAGAAAGATATGAGGAACTGAAAATGAACGACTGCAGGACACCCGGGAACTCCCCGGCTGAAGTAATCGCAGAAACCGCTGAGCAGCAGGCCTCCGCGCCCGCGCCGATGATTGAAAACGCCAGAGCGGCGATCGACAAGATAGACGACAGTATCGTGCGCCTGTTTTCGGAACGCATGTCGATAAGCGCCGACATCGCCGAATACAAAAAAGAAAACGGGATACCCGTGCTCGACGTGAAGCGTGAGCGCGATAAGCTCTACGACATGACCGAAAAGGCTCCGGAGAACGTAAAGGACTACATTCCGCAGTTGTATTCGCTCGTCTTCGAGCTCAGCCGCAGCTATCAGAACAGGCTTATCGGTACCAACACGGAGCTCACGGAAAGGATCGAAAACGCGATAAAGGACACTCCTCAGCTCTTCCCGGAAAGCGCCGTCGTGGCGTGCCAGGGAGTCGAGGGCGCGTATTCGCAGATCGCGTGCTCGAAGCTCTTCAGGCGCGCTAACGTAATGTACTTCTCGAATTTCGACGCGGTATTCTCCGCTATCGAAAAAGGTCTTTGCAAGTACGGCGTCATTCCTCTCGAGAACAGCACCGCGGGTTCCGTAAACACCGTCTACGACCTGATGATGAGCCACAAGTTCAGCATCGTGCGCAGCCTCAGGCTCAAGGTCGACCACAGCCTGCTCGCGAACCCGGGCACAAAGCTCTCCGACATCCGTGAGATATATTCGCATCAGCAGGCGATCAGCCAGTGCAGCGAGTTCCTGAACTCCCTCCCGAACGTCAGGGTCATCCCTTGCGACAACACCGCGGCCGCGGCAAAGCGCGTCGCCGAATCGGGCCGGAAGGACATCGCTGCTCTCGCGTCGCGTTCGTGCATGAGCCTCTACGGTCTCGAATGCCTTAAGGAATCCGTTCAGGATCAGGGCAACAACTACACGCGCTTCATCTGCATCGCGAAAACCCTCGAGATCTATCCGGGCGCGGATCGCACGAGCCTTATGGCGATCCTGCCTCATACGCCGGGATCGCTCTACAAGCTGCTCTCCCGCCTCTACGCGCTTGGCATCAACCTGAACAAGCTCGAAAGCCGGCCTCTTCCGGACCGCGACTTCGAGTTCATGTTCTACTTCGACCTGGATACCCCTGTCTACTCGCCGCAGTTCATGCAGCTGATAGGCGAAATGAAAGGACTCTGCGAGAGCTTCGAATACCTCGGCAGCTACAGCGAAATGGTATAAAAAAACGGCTTCCGTTCAGGAAAAGCGTTTCAGCTATTCAGTTATAACGTAAAAACGGCGGGCCGCACAGCGGCCCGCCTTATTATTTCTCTATTTCATCAGATCCGCGATCGTCCTGTTTCCGAAATACCCGCGAACCATTTCATCGTACTCTTTCCACATCGGCAGCGTCTTGCATTCACCCGCGCGCGGGCAGACCGGCGCGTCCTTTTCGAGGCACGCCACAGCCGCGATCGGCTCCTCCATAGTTTCGAGTACCTCGAGCACCGAGTATTCCTCAGGCGCCCTGTTCAGCCTGTAACCGCCGCCCTTGCCGCTTGCTCCTGAAACGAGTACGCCCTTTACGAGATCGCGCACTATTATCTCAAGATACTTTTTTGATATTCCCTGCCTCTCAGCCGTATCCTTCAGCGGCACATAGACGTTCCCTCCGCCGGCTTCGGCACCGGTTTTTCCGGCAGTACCGGCGCCCGGAGCTTCGCCGTTTTCCGCGAGATCGATCAGAACTCTCAGAGCGTATCTTCCTTTAGTCGTTATCATATCGGTTCTCCTTCCCGGTTCACCGTTCGGTTTCTTTTACCTATTATACCGCAAGGTAAATAGGTTTAACAACGATCCGCGCGCCGAAAATCTTTTTTATTTTACCTATTGACATAGTAGGTTAATAGTGTTAGTATCATACCAACGTAATCATTCAAGGAGAGAATACAATGCTTAAGTCCTTCACAGGAACATATTACACAATGTGTTGCCGAATGCTGATCTCCCGGGCAAGCAAAGAGTCCGAGGCGAGCGGCCGTATGTTCCTGCGCGGAAATCGATGTTGAAACATCGCAGCTGAAAGGAAAACGGCGGAATTCGTCAGGTCATTGCCCGGGAGCTTTAAGAAGTCCCCGGTTTTTTATTTATGTTTTTAAAGGAGAAAAAAATGAGCGATTACAGATTTGAAACTTTACAGATACACGTAGGTCAGGAACAGCCGGATCCGGCAACCGATTCCAGAGCGGTCCCTATCTATCAGACGACTTCTTACGTTTTCCATGACTCGGCACACGCCGCGGCGCGCTTCGGGCTCGCGGACGCCGGCAACATCTACGGCAGACTCACCAACTCGACGCAGGACGTTCTCGAAAAGAGAGTCGCCGCTCTCGAAGGCGGAGTTGCCGCACTCGCACTCGCGTCCGGCGCGGCTGCCATCACCTACACCATTCAGGCGCTCGCTCAGAAGGGCGACCACGTAGTAGCGCAGAAGAGCATCTACGGCGGAAGCTTCAACCTTCTGGCGCACACGCTTCCTAATTACGGCATAGAAACCACGTTCGTTGACATCCATAATCTCGCGGAAGTCGAAAACGCGATCCGCCCGGAGACCAAGGCGATATTCCTCGAAACGCTCGGCAATCCGAACAGCGACATCCCCGATATCGACGCGATCTCCGAGCTGGCGCACTCCCGCGGCATAGCCGTAGTGATCGACAACACGTTCGGCACGCCGTACCTCTTCAGACCGATCGAGCACGGAGCCGACATCGTGGTACACTCCGCGACCAAGTTCCTCGGCGGTCACGGCACCACTCTCGGCGGCATCATCGTCGACTCCGGCAAATTTGACTGGAAGGCGTCAGCCGACAGATACGCTCCTGTGGCGAAACCGAATCCGAGCTACCACGGCATATCCTTCGCAGACGCCGTAGGTCCGGCAGCGTTCGTGACCTACATCCGCGCGGTGCTCCTCAGAGATACCGGCGCGGCGATCTCGCCGTTCAACGCCTTCCTGCTCCTCCAGGGAGTTGAGACCCTGTCGCTGAGACTCGAGCGCCACGCTTCGAACACCGCGAAGGTCGTTGAGTTCCTCGCTAACCACCCCCTCGTCGAGAAGGTGAACCACCCGGCGCTTGCGGATCATCCGCAGCACGATCTGTACAAAAAGTACTTCCCGAACGGCGGCGGCTCGATCTTCACCTTCGACATCAGGGGCGGTCAGGACGAAGCATGGAAGTTCATCGACAACCTTAAGATCTTCTCGCTTCTCGCGAACGTAGCTGACGTAAAGAGCCTCGTGATCCACCCGGCTTCGACGACTCATTCGCAGCTTTCGGCCGAAGAGCTCGAGGCGAGCGGGATCTACCCTAACACGATCAGGCTTTCGATCGGCACCGAGCACATCGACGATATAATCGCCGACCTCGAAAACGGCTTCGCGGCGATCGGCTGATCCGGAGCGGAAACAGCTGCGCGGCGATCGGCTGACTGTACACGGACGCGCCGCGGTGTTAGAATAGTGTTGAAAAAGTTTTTTAAAAATAATCATTTCAAAATCGCAAAAACAACGTCTCAAATGGCTTATATAGAGAAAGGAATAAGAAAATGGCTAATATCTATAAGGGAACGCTCGGACTTATCGGAAACACACCTCTCGTAGAGGTCACCAACATAGAAAAGGAACTCGGCCTGAAGGCGACGGTCCTCGTCAAGCTGGAATACTTCAACCCGGCCGGAAGCGTAAAGGACAGGATCGCGAAGGCGATGATCGAGGACGCGGAAGCCAAAGGACTTCTCAAGGAAGGCTCTGTAATAATCGAGCCGACATCCGGCAACACCGGGATCGGCCTCGCGTCGATAGCCGCCGCGAAGGGCTACAGGATCATCCTTACCATGCCTGAAACGATGAGCGTAGAGCGCAGAAACATCCTTAAGGCGTACGGCGCGGAGATCGTTCTCACAGAGGGCGCCAAGGGCATGAAGGGCGCGATCGCGAAGGCGGAAGAGCTCGCGGCAGAGATCCCCGGCAGCTTTATCCCGGGTCAGTTCGTAAACCCGGCAAACCCAAAGGTACACAGAGAGACTACCGGTCCTGAGGTATGGAACGATACGGACGGCACCGTCGACATCTTTATCGCGGGCGTAGGCACGGGCGGAACTCTGACCGGTACGGGCGAATTCCTGAAGTCGAAGAAGCCGGAAGTAAAGATCGTGGCTCTCGAGCCGGCCGACTCCCCTGTCCTCTCGGAAGGCAGATCGGGCGCTCACAAGATCCAGGGCATCGGCGCGGGATTCGTGCCGGACGTGCTGAACACCGCGGTATACGACGAGATCTTCAAGGCCGAAGGAAACGACGCTTTCGCGGCTGCCAAGCTTCTCGCGAAGAAGGAAGGAATCTCGGTAGGCATCTCCTCCGGAGCGGCTCTCCACGCGGCGATCGAGTACGCGAAGAAGGAAGAGAACGCCGGCAAGGTCATCGTAGCGCTTCTTCCTGACAGCGGCGACAGGTATTACTCCACCGCTCTGTTTACCGAATAAAGCGGAACACGCAAGCAGAGATAAAAGTACAGAATCAAACAAAATCCGCTCACTTAAGTGAGCGGGTTTCTTATATGCGTTATTAAGATATCTGCGCGCGCCTGCATTTAGTACCTCGAGCCCGACACTGTCCTGTCGTATATCTCGCGAAGCCTGTATTTCCAGCAGAGTATCGGTCCGAAAACTACGCCGAGTCCGGCCTGGAGCATCTCGAACGGCAGCTTTATAATAGCGTATTCCGGAGTACCGTAAATGAACGCCTTGCCGAGCGTATATCCGGTGACCATGATCACCGCGCCGACGAGAACTCCGACGATCGAAGCGCGGACCGGATGCTTCTTCATCGTCCTGTGGGCTATCAGCGATATGACCACCGCCTGAAGCCCGTGTGTCGCGAGCGATACGAACATCGGAAGCGGGTAGAACAGCAGATCGCCGAGAAACGCGCCGACGCCGCCGACCATAAACGCGCCGAACGGATCGAGCAGTATGGCCGCCGCGCATATTACTATATCGTTCAGATAGAGATGCCCTCCGGGAACAGGTATCCCGAACGAGCTGAGCGCTATATTCATCGCGAGGAACAGAGCCGTCGTACACATCCAGACGGTTGTTCTTTTTCTCTTGTGCTCCGGTCTGAGCGTATTCGAGTTGTCCATAATTATCATCTCCTCTTGCCGTGATTACTATTAGACTATATAATCATTTTGGATATATAAAAATAGTCAGTTTGCACATTTTTTATAATACCAGTTTGGAGAAAAGGAGCCTGCGCCCAATGAAGAACGCCCGCGGAAAACACGGTGAACTGCCGGCATATATGAAGCTGTATTATAAGCTCAGGGATGATATCGCCGGCGGCGCGTACCCTTCCGGCTCAAGGCTGCCGTCGAAGAGATCGCTTGCGGACATCAGCGGTGTCAGCGCCGTTACAGTCGAACACGCTTACGCGCTCCTCGCCGACGAAGGCTATATCGAAGCCCGCGAACGCAGCGGATACTACGTAATTTTCAGCCGCGAAGACGCTCTCGGCGGTGCCGCTGCGCGCGCCGACGCGATGAGCTCATCAGCCGGAGTCCGCGTCAATGAGCAGCCCGTCCCGGACGGGTTGTCCGGATCTCACTCCGGTCAGCCGCTTCCGCCGTTCCCGTATTCGGTAATGGCGCGCGCGATGCGCGGCGTTATCAGCGAATACGGAGAAGCGATACTCGAACGGTCTCCGAACACCGGGACCGCGGAACTCCGCGGCGCGGTCGCCAGATATCTCGCGCGACGCAGAAACATCGAGACCTCGCCGGACCGCATAATCATCGGTTCCGGCTCCGAATACCTTTACAGTCTTATCATCGGGCTCTTCGGACACGATACCGTATACGCCGTCGAGGGGCCGTCATATAAAAAGATCGAAGAGGTTTACCGCTCGTCCGGCGTTCGGTACGAAATGCTTCCACTCGGACGCGACGGAATCGACAGCGCGTCGCTCGCGGCATGCGATGCCGGAGTCCTGCACGTCTCCCCGTACAGGAGCTTCCCTTCCGGCGTCACGGCGACCGCATCGAAACGCCATGAATATCTGAAGTGGGCTGACAAGCCCGGACGCTTCATAATCGAGGACGATTTCGAATCCGAGTTCTCCGTTTCCGCCAAACCGGAAGAGACGCTGTTCGCCCATTCGTCACGCGACAACGTCATATACATGAACACCTTCTCGATGACAGTATCGCCGTCCTTCAGGACAGGATACATGGTGCTTCCGAAACACCTGACCGCCGCCTTCGGGCTCAGACTCGGTTTCTATTCGTGCACCGTACCTACGTTTATGCAGCTCGTCCTTGCCAGACTGATCGACAGCGGCGATTTCGAGCGCCACATCGACCGCGTCCGCCGCGCCAAAAGAAAAACGCTGCCGCACAAAGGCAGCAGCGTCCGCTGAAATAAATCTTTGAAAAATATTTTTTCATTGACGAAAGCGCATTCTGAAATGTATATATACTGAGACTTTACACCGCTGCCGAGAACAATCCGTCCCTGTTGCAGTAAAACAGTATCTTCTTCAGGCCTCTCCTCTTCAGCCTGCACTCCGCCGGGCCTTCCGGATACAGCTTCACCATCTGTATCCCGTCCGGCGTAAGCCCGGCAATGAATGAAACGTAGTGCGTCTTCGTCATTTCGTGCTCTATCCTGACGTAGTATTCGTCCTCAATAAGCTCTGCCGAGACACGATGCTTTTCATCCGCGGGTTCCGCGTCCGCAGGCAGAAGCCTGATCCCGTGGCAGTTGATCACAGCCTCACCCATACTGAAAAAAATGTTTCCGCATACCGGGCATACGTACAGCTTCGAACGCAGTACGTTGGCCGGTACGTTTGTGTTGCGCACGGCATTGCCCGCTATCAGCTCCGTGACGGATATCCCGAACGCTTCCGATATCGGTTCGAGAAGCGTTATGTCCGGATATCCCTTTCCGGTCTCCCACTTTGATACCGATTTATCCGTAACGCCGAGCTTTTCAGCCAGCCCGGCCTGAGTCATTCCTTTCTTTTCGCGCAGTTCCCTGATCACCGCGCCCGTTACGTACTGATCCATTTCAGATCACCTCCTGCGCATATAATACGACAGTTCACCTGAAAAGCATACCTACTTGCGGTAGAGCGCGGCTTTTCCGGCGGACGTTTTTTTGCAGAACGCCGTTTTTTCACCATGGCGTTTTGGGCACAAACGGCGCTTTTCGATTACTTATATATAGACGGAAGTGTTTCTTTATACGTTATCGCCCTGTTCCGACAGCCTTATTCTTTATATCAATAATAGTTTCAAAGGAGGAATCATTATGTACAAGAGAAACGATTATCCAGGCATCGACATTGAAAAAGCCCTCAGATTCATCTTTGACGACACGCCGTTTGAAGGCAGGCGCCGCAACGACGTCGCCTACGCCCGCGCGCGGAATCTCCGCGCTCTGACAGAAGCGCTCGGGGAAGCCGATCCGCGCCTCACCGTCATGACCGAAGACGTCGACGACAACTCAAAGCCTCATTATATGGTATACGTCGAAGTCCCGGACGGCTTTACCTTTACGCACGAAACCGGCGTCAAAGCGGAAAACGAGTATGACCCCTCGGACATGCTGAGCGCTCTCGACACGCTGTTTTACCGCGCAGACGAGTACTCGATTATCGGCATCGACGATCCGAAGAGCCTGAGGATCTGTTTTTCAATCAGGGACGTGTGGGCGGAATAGTCCGGAAAGCGCCGCAACAACTCAATTAAACCGCGCCCGCGTGCGCTACGAAAGGAGAAAACACATGAGCAGCAATTTTTTTGACAACTACAAATTCAAGGATGAAGAAACTAGAAAGACCTTTGAGAGAATGCAGGAGTACATGAGAAAGCGCTATGAGCCGACCGATCCCGAGGGAGTCGACCTGAAAAAATACAAGCGGGCCGCAGAAATCTGCAACTCGCTTGAAACTCTTGTCAGAGAAGATCCGGCTTTTTCTTACGTCTTCGTGCATCCGGATAAAAGCACCGCACGCGACTGGACAGCCACGCTGACTGTCGAACTGCCGTATCATTACGAATACCTCACCGAGGAAGAATCCCTGAATCCCGAAAACCTCGGCTACTACGTGCTCAACACCTATCTGGGAGACGCGTTCCGCAAGGCCGACGAAGTCAAGGTGACGTATGACTTTTTCCTCGACCGCGCCAAATTTATCTTCACCGTCCGCGACGTGCGGATCGGTTCAGCCGCAGGAGGCGGCTCAGACGCGCGGATCGTATCGGAAGAACAGTAAGCGCGGCAATCAGCGGTTTTTCAGTCCGAGGATCAGTCCGGCTATATCTCCCGCGTGGTTCGCGAACGCGGTACTGTCCGCGAGTTCCTCGGGCGTTCCGTAGCCGTACAGGCAGCCGATGAAAGGCGCTCCTATAGCTTTTCCGGCGGCGAGATCGCTTCCGCGGTCGCCGACCACGGCGGCTATGCAGCCGCGCCCGTTTGCGCCGGCCTGTCCGGCCGCCGCGTACAGAGCCGGATCATCGACGCTTGCAAAGTGTTCCGCGCTCTTTACCGGAGACTTCGCGAGCGCCCCGTCGGGATCCGCCGCGATGTCCTTTATGATTTCATGCTTCGGCGCCTTGTGCCACGTTTCGCACGCGAAGAACGCTGTGAACCAGCGGTCCATTTTAAACGCTTCCCACTGGTTGTGCGCGTATCTGTGGCCGCAGTTGCTGAGGACGGCGAGCTCGTATCCCGCGGCGCGCAGCGCGTTCAGGGTATCCTCCACGCCTTCGAACCAGCGCGCTCTGCCCTTGAGCACTTCTTCCTGCATGCCCTGTCCTACGCGGTATGCCGCCTCTTTCTTCGTCTCCACGTCGAGCTCGGGCATAAAGTCGTTCCACATGTCCGCGGTGTTCATGCCGAGCCAGCTGCTTATGCGCCTGTCCGGCGGCACCGTCGCTTCGATGCCCTTCTCCTCGCGGAGCCATTTTACCATTCTCTCGACCGACGGCTTATACACGCGCATAGTCTCATGCAGCGTACCGTCGTAGTCGAATATGATTATGCCGGCGCTGCCCTGTCCGGCAGCGCCGCCTGCCTTCACTGTTGTTGACATTTCAGATTCCGCTTTACAGCTGCTCCATAAGGTTTACCATCTCGATAGCGGACAGAGCGCAGTCATATCCCTTGTTGCCTGCCTTGCTTCCCGCGCGCGCGATTGCCTGCTCGATGTTCTCGGTGGTAACGATGCCGAACAGCGTAGGAACGCCTGTCTGCATAGCGGTCTGAGCGATGCCCTTGGAAACCTCGTTGCATACGTAATCGTAGTGCGAAGTCTGACCGCGGATAACTGTGCCTACGCAGATAACGGCGTCATACTTTCCGGACTTTGCCATCTTAAGAGCTGCCGTGGGGATCTCGAAAGCGCCCGGAACCCACGCCGCGGTTATATTCTTTTCCTCAACGCCGTGGCGAACGAGTCCGTCAACAGCGCCGGCGAGCAGCTTGCTTACGATGATCTCGTTGAAACGGGCGGCTACGATGCCGACCTTCATGCCCTTCTTTGCTACGACTTTGCCTTCGATAAGATTGATATTGTTCATTTTATGTTTCCTTTCCCGGATCGCGCGATCCGCCGCATTTTATACATTTCCGAAGCCCGCCGCCCGCTATTCCCTCCGGACGGCTCAGGCGTTATAAACTTCTTTTACAGTTCGATCTCCTTGAAGATGTGTCCCATCTTCGTCTTCTTCGTCTTAAGATATCCTCTGTCGTACTGCTGCGCAGGGATCTCGATAGGCACTCTCTCCTTTATCTCAAGCCCGAAATCGCCGAGCCCGTATACCTTTTCAGGGTTGTTCGTGAGCAGCCTGAGGCTCTTCGCTCCGAGATCGCGCAGGATCTGGGCGCCGACCCAGTACTCTCTGAGGTCAGGCGCGAAGCCGAGCTTTACGTTCGCCTCGACAGTATCGTAGCCCTCCTCCTGGAGCGCGTAAGCCTTGATCTTGTTTATGAGTCCGATTCCGCGGCCCTCCTGGCGCATATACAGTATGATTCCGCGTCCTTCCGCCTCTACCATCCTCATGGCCGTCTGGAGCTGCGCGCCGCAGTCGCATCTGAGAGATCCGAAAGTATCGCCCGTGAGACACTCGGAGTGCACTCTGCAGAGTACGTCCTCACCGTCGCCGATCTCGCCCTTTACGAGCGCAACGTGGTGCTCGCCTGTGATATCGTTGATATAGCCGTAGAGCTGGAAATCGCCGTACTGCGTCGGGAGCTGCGCCACCGCCTTGCGGATAACGTGGCTCTCCTTAACGCGGACGTAGTCCTGAAGTTCCTTTATCGTGATGAACGTAAGGCCGTACTTGTCGGCGAGAGTCCAGAGCTCAGGCGTGCGCATCATCGTGCCGTCGTCCGCCATGATCTCGCAGCATACGCCGCACTGTGTCATTCCCGCGAGCCTCAGGAGGTCAACAGTCGCCTCCGTGTGGCCGTTTCTGACGAGCACTCCGCCGTATCTCGCTATGAGCGGGAATACGTGTCCCGGTCTGCGCAGGTCTGTCGGCTTCGTCGTCGGATCGGCGCACTTCATCATCGTGTACGAGCGCTCCTTTGCGGAGATTCCCGTAGTGGTGTCGATGTGATCGACCGAAACGGTGAACGCCGTTTCATGGTTGTCGGTATTCTCCGAAACCATCGGCGGAAGTCCGAGCTGAGCCGCGACATCCGCGCTCATCGGCGTGCAGATGAGACCCTTGGCGTGCGTCGCCATAAAGTTGATGTTCTCCTGCGTCGCGAACTCGGCAGCGCAGATCATGTCGCCCTCGTTCTCGCGGTCAGGGTCGTCCGTTACGAGTATTATCTTTCCGGCTTTAAGATCGGCTATCGCCTGTTCTATAGTTCCGTATTGGTGTTTTTTCTGTTCCATTTCCAGTCCTCCGTTTGTTTTATGATCAGCGTTTTTCGGCGCTCCCGGCCGCTTCTGCGCGGTCCGGCGCTTCTCCGCGTTTTTTTCCTTTAGAATCCGTTCTCGGCAAGGAATTCGAGCGTTATTCCGCCCGAGCCGCCGCTTCCGGAGCCTCCGCCCGGCCACGTGCCGGATCCGCTTCCCGCGCCCGAACCGTACGGCCGCATCAGCTTTTCGACGTACTTGCCGATAATGTCGTTCTCGAGATTTACGGTGTCGCCCGGCGATCTCGTGAGCAGCGTCGTTTCCTCTCCCGTGTGCGGGATCACCGACACCTTGAACACGCTTTCGTCCACGTAAGCCACCGTAAGGCTTATGCCGTCTATCGCTATCGAGCCCTTCTCGACTATGAATCTCAGTATCTCCGCCGGCGCCGCTACAGTCACCCACACCGCGTTCTCTTCGCGTACGAGCGAGCGCACGACCCCGACGCCGTCTATGTGTCCGGACACGATGTGACCGCCGAATCTGCCGTCCGCCGCCATAGCCCGCTCGAGGTTGACCCTGTCGCCGCTCCTGCACTTGCCGAGGCCGCTTCGTCTCACAGTCTCAGCCATTACGTCGGCTGTGAATCCGTCCGGCTGAAGCGATACCACCGTCAGGCACACGCCGTTGACCGCGATGCTGTCGCCGATCCGCGTCCCCTCCAGAACCTTCTTCGCTTTTACCGCAAGCTGTCCGGAAACGCCGCCGGCCGCCAGATGCTTTATCGTCCCGACTTCTTCGATTATTCCGGTAAACATTCCTACACCACCTTATACGTGATCATCAGATCGTCTCCGACCTGTTCGACCGCAGTCATCGTGAGCCCGTACGCCTCGTCCGGCGTTTCGACTCCGCTTCCCGAAACGGGCGTCTTTGCGTTGCCGCCGAACAGCTTCGGCGCTATGAACGCCCTCACCTCGTTTACGATCCCCGCGGCGAGCGCGCTCTCGTTCAGCGTACCTCCGCCCTCGATCAGAACGCTGTCGATCTCCATGGCTCCGAGCGCGGCCGTCAGCTTCTTCAGATCGACGTGCTCTCCGGTCTCATCCGGCACGTTGATCACGCGGACGCCGAGACCGTTCAGCGTTTTTATCTTTTCGCCGCCGTCCTCCGGAAAGCCTTCCGGCAGTTCCGGGAGCGAGCATGCGACTATCGTCGGTATGTCCTTCGCCGTACGGCATATCGCGCTGTCAGCCGGTATCCTGAGCGCACTGTCGCAGATTATCCTCAGCGGATCCCTGCCGCTCTCGATCCTGCAGTTCAGCATCGGATCGTCCGCGAGCACAGTTCCGATCCCCGCCATTATACCCATGCACGCGTGGCGCATCTCATGCACTCTGCGTCTTGACGCCTCGCACGATATCCATTTCGAAGCGCCGGTTTTGGTCGCGATCTTGCCGTCCGCGGTCATCGCGTATTTCATGATGACGTACGGCGTTTTTGTCGTTATGTAGTGAAAAAACACCGGGTTCAGGGCGTCGCACTCGCCGCGAAGGAAGTCCTCCTCGACCTCGACGCCGGCGTCCCTGAGGCGCTTTACGCCGCCTCCGGCAACTCTCGGATTCGGATCGCGGGAGCCCACGACAACGCGCGCGATGCCGTTTTCGATGATCGCGTCTGTGCAGGGCGGCTGCTTGCCGTGGTGGCAGCATGGCTCGAGCGTAACGTACATCGTCGCGCCTTCCGCGCTCTCAGTAAGGTTCGCGAGCGCGTTCCGCTCGGCGTGGAGTTCACCGCACTTCGCGTGGTATCCCTCGCCGATCACGCGGCCGTCTTTGACGATGACCGCGCCGACCATAGGATTCGGATGGCACCAGCCCTCCCCGAGGCGCGCGAGCTCTATCGCCCTTCTCATATATCTTTTTTCAGATGTTCTGTCCGATTCTGTCATGATTCGTTGTTCGGTAATTGTACGGCTCCCGGCCGCTTTTCTGCCGCAAAACAAAAGCCCCGCGGAATGTCCGCAGGGCACTGAAAACGTTCGAAACACCGCGGCAAACAGCCGCGCGGCGAATCATTGTTCTTCTCTCATCCAGACTTTACTGTCGGTACCGGAATCACACCGGTTCATGCGCGTTTGAAGGATCGCTGCTCCTGGAAGCGCTCGCGGACTTTACCGCCGGTCGGGAATTTCACCCTGCCCCGAAGACATAATGTATTCTGTTATCTTACCTTGTATACTTTAAACTCATTCGCCGTGTTTGTCAAGCGCAAGACCGCTCAGCCGTACGTTATGCGGCAGGCCTGCGCGAGCCATCCCGCGCGCGTCAGCCCGCCTGCCTCCTGAACTCGTCAGCCCACTGCTTCGTATATTCCGGCGTCAGATGCTCGCCGTCGGACGACGTCTCTCCGCGAAGATACCCGTTCTCGTCGCAGAAGAGCGGATTGCTGTCCATGTACGTCAGTCCCTGCTCGCCCGCGATCGCCTTCAGCCCTTCGTTGACGCGCTCCAGCGCTTCCGGTGAATAATAGTCATACCTGTCGGCCACTTTCTTTGAGGCGTGCATAACGCCGTGCAGAATGATCTGAGCGCCGGGCTGCGCCTCTCTCACGCGACCGATCACGTATCTGAACTGCTTCATGAGGCCTTCGTACGGATACCCGGCCTCGTTGTAGCCGAGAATGATATATATCCTGTCGTACGTTTTGTCGGCGAGCACGTCCGCGAGCTTCGCGTTTGTGAAGGCTTCGTCCGAAGCCGTCTTCTCGAATACGTTGTACACGCTGTAGTTTACGCCGCAGAAATACCGCGCGTTCCCGATGCGGGCCCACTTTTTCATGCCCTCAGTCTTGGAATCGCCGATAAAGAGCGTATTGTCGAACAGACCGTCCGCCGCGGAATCGACGGGATAGAACACGGCGGCCGAATCATTGACGCCGCCCTCCGGCGCTTCGCTCACCGATTCTCCGGCCGGATCATCGCCGGTCTGCGTGTCGGCTGCTTCTGTCGCATCAGCCGTACCGTCAGGCTGCCCGACGTCGGCACCAGGAAGCTCGTCCGCGGATACGTCCGTATCATTTTCAGGCTGCTGAACGTCGACCTGTTCGGTCTGCTGTCCGTCGATTTGCCCATCCTGCTGCCCTTCGTCCTGTTCAACAGGCTGCGCATCGTCCTGTCCGGCCTGCTGCCCGTCGGTCTGTTCACCTGGCTGAACGTCGTCCTGCGCCGCCTGATCCGAAGCCTGCGCCGAAAGCTGCTCAGCCTCCCACGCCGCGCGTTCCCGCGCCTCGTGCAGCGGCTCCCTGTCGTGAAGAAGCATCATCGGGATCGCTATATCGGGCGCCGAATCGTATTGCGGCAGTCCCTCCAGCAGCGTGGCTCGAAGCACGTGCCCCGCCGTGAACATCGCCAGCGCGACGATTAGTATCGCGATCATGCACGGCACCGCGTACGTTTTTTTATTTTTTTTTGAGTCCGCCGCGCCCGGAAGAGTTTTATCGTCCGAGGCGCGCCCGGTCTGTTTAAGAATCATCTTAAAGCCCTTTTAAAAACTGAAATACAGGAACGGATCGCTCGAAGCGATCGACAGGAAATACATGCAGACCCAGAACAGTCCGAACAGTATCACCCACGCCGGCGCGCGGCCCGAAACCCTGCGCCAGATCTTTCCCGGCAGCGGCGTGCTGAAAACGCAGCCGAGCGCCAGATACGGCCAGCACGCTTTGAGCGCGTTGATCCAGTCATCCGGATCGCCCGCCTGTCCCGAAACGAAAAGCCTGCCGAAGTATTCGAACGCTCCCTGCGGGTCGGACGTCGTGAAGAAGACCCACGAAAGCGCCACCATCAGCGGCACATATACGTGTCCAAGAGCCGGATAACGCTCGAGCGCTCCGCCGTATATGAACCGTTCGCCCATGATGAGCAGGAACATCATCATGCCCCAGCACACGTAATTCCAGCCCGCGCCGTGCCAGATGCCCGTGAGGATCCACACCGTGAACAGCGCCGTTATCATGCGTCCGGTGCCATTCCGGCTGCCGCCGAGAGGGATATATACGTGCTTTCTGAACCACATTCCGAGAGTGATATGCCATCTGCGCCAGAATTCGCGTATCGAAAGCGAGCAGTACGGATGGTTAAAGTTGTCGGGCAGCCGCATGCCGAGCATGCGCGCCGTTCCGACCGCCATCAGCGAGTACCCCCAGAAATCGAAGTACAGCTGAAGCGCGAATCCGATCATGCCGAGCCACGCCATCTGCGACGAAACGGCCGAGACTCCCCACGTGTGGATCTGCCCCTGAAGGCCCGCGAGATGGTCCGCCACAATGACCTTGGCCGCGAGTCCGAGTATGAACAGCTCGAGACCGGAGTCGAGGTTTTCAGGGCGGCGCTTCGGTTCGCTGACCGTTTCAAGCGTTTCGGCGGCGTCGCCTATAGGGCCCGACAACAATTTCGAGAAGAAGAGCGTTCCCGCCGCCACACCGGCAGGCGACACTTTCCCGCCCTCGCGCGCGTATACGAGAAACGCTATAAGCTGGAAAGTGTAAAAGCTCAGTCCGAGAGGGAGATGCGGCGGGTCGGCCGTAAACAGGCCTGCGAGTTTGACGTATACGAGCGGAGCCGCAATGACCGCGACCCAGAACGCGAGCAGTCCTCTGCTTCCGCGGTGCCGGTTCAGAACAGCGCAGCCGATCATACCGAGCGCCGTCATCGCCAGCAGCAGAAGCATCTGCCACGGCGCGCTGCGCACTCCGTACCAATAGAAAACCAGGCTGCCGGCTATCAGGAGATACGGCGAGTATCTCCGCGGCAGCAGCCTGAAACATATCATAAATATAGGGAAAAACAGGAATATAAAAGCAAAACTGCTGAATATCATTTAGCTTAAGCCGTCCCCCGCGCGGCCGGCCGGATGCCCGGCGTCAGCCTAGCACATCCAGATCAATTCTCCGAAATAATCCATGAGCACCCAGTATTCGAAGTAATCGCTTTCCGGATAATACCCCTTGTAAAGCGTGAGGTAGATATTGCCCTCGCCGGTCTCCAGGCAGACCGTCTCGTCATCGATAAAGTTCCAGTCGAAGCGGATCGTGTCGAGGTTGTCCTCGATCCTTCCGGTCCCGTCCTCGTCCAGTATGAGCGTCATGAATCTCTCCGCGTCGTCGGCCGAGCCCATGGTCATACGCTCGCTCTCGCCCGATTCCGGATTCACCGCCATGTATCCGATCCACGGAAGCGAAGTCAGTACGTCGCTCTCAATCGTTATCTGCTCCATAGCGTCCGGATCAAACGTCTGGGCGACTTCCTCATAGAAATCGTAGTCGCCGTAATCCGGATACTCGGTTATCTCGCTCCACTCGCAGTTAATAAACTCGGCCTCCTCGTCGAAGTACCAGCAGTTGCTTTCCGCCTCGCCGAAGACGCATCCGTTGAACACGAGCTTCGAAGCCCTGTTGAATTCAAACGTTCCGCCCCAGCCGGATCCGATGAACGTGCAGTCCGTGAATTCGAACCTGCCGTCCGGAAGAGTGATCGAGAACGGGCCCGCCTCGCAGTCGTGTATAACCGCATCCGAGACAGAGAAATCGCCGCAGCCTTCGCTGCATCCGATTCCGAACACGCCGCAGCCGTAGAGGTCGAGCAAGCTGAGGTTTACGTTCCTGCAGGCGAAGAAGTCGAGCACGTTGCCGAAGCACTCGCCCATTTCGGTATGCCCCATAGTGAGGTTCGCGAGCTCGATATCCTCGCAGTCATTAAAGATCATAACCTTCGCGTATCGCGGCTCGGTCACTATCTCGGTATCGGCCGGATCGTCGGAACCGCCCCTGATCGAAAGGCCCGACACGCCGCTGACGGTTATTTCCAGTCCGTCGTAAGTTTCGCCGATCTGAACGTATTCATGGTCGTCGTTCCACTCGTCCCAGTCTCTCACGTTCGGAAAACCGGCGAGAAAATCGGTCATATTGTAGTAACCCGGTTCGATTACGATATCCGTATCCGGAGCGATCGCCTCAACGAGGTCTTCCAGAGAGGATACGCGGACCGCGTCCTCTTCGGCGCCGGTATCGGTGGCGGTATCGCCTTCGGTTTCCGTATCGGCAGCCTCAGGCTTATCTGAAGCCGCGGGCTGTGAAGCGCCGCCGCCCGAGCCGCAGGCTGTAAACGCGAGAAGCGCGAGCACGATCATTATCGCGATGACGCATCGGATCAAACGGTTATTCTTTTTCATGTTAAGCTCCTTTCCGCCCGGACCGCCGCAGGAAGCGCGGTACGCCCGCGGGCGAAACAAATCATAATGCCGTATTTACGACGTTGATCGGCGCGCCTTCGGTATAGGCGCGAAGATTCCGTTCTGTTATATCCATTATACGCTGTCTGGCCTCTTTCGGCGCCCACGAAATGTGCGGCGTAATGAAACAATTTTTCGCCGCCAGAAGCGGATTGTCGTTTCTTATAGGTTCAGTCGAGACAACGTCGACGCCCGCGGCGTAAACCTTGCCCGAATTCAGTGCGTCGGCGAGATCCCGTTCGACGATCAGCGGGCCTCTGCCGTTGTTGATTATTATAACGCCGTCCTTCATCTTCGCGATGGTGTCTTTGCTGATGATCCCGGCCGTTTCCGGCGTCAGCGGGCAGTGCAGGAATATCACGTCGCTCCTCGCGAACAGCGTATCGCGGTCGACGTACTCCGCGATCGCGAGTCCCTCTTCAGTCTCGCGGCTTCCCGTCGCAAGCACTGTCATTCCCATGGCTTTCGCGATGCGCCCGGTCGCCTGTCCGATCTTTCCGAAGCCGATGATACCGGCGGTCTTTCCGGCGAGCTCGATCAGCGGGTAGTCCCAGAAGCAGAAGTCCGGGCATTCAGCCCAGCGTCCCGCATGCACCGCCTCCGAGTGATGCGCCACGCGGCTCGTTATCTCGAGCAGCAGCGCTATAGCGAACTGCGCCACGGCTTCGGTCCCATACGCCGGAACGTTCGAAACGGGTATGCCCTTCCCGCGCGCGTATTCGCAGTCGACCACGTTATAGCCCGTGGCGATTACCGCGATGTATTTCATGCCAGGGCAGGCGTCCATCGCCGCCTTCGTGATCGGGCACTTGTTTGTAATAACGACTTCCGCGTCTCCGATCCTCCGGATTATCTCCGCGTCGTCGTGCGGCGTCCTGTCATACACGGTAAGATCGCCGTAAGCCCCGATCGGATCCCAGCTGAGATCTCCGGGGTTTTCGGCGTAACCGTCAAGCACAACTATTTTCATACGTTACCTCTAAAACGCCCTCTCCGGGAACGGAGCTTCACCGTTGAGGAAGCGCTGTACAACAAACGCAGGTATCATTTCGCCGTGCGACAATACGTTCATTAAAGCGTAGTCGCAGAGCTGTTTGCGGTCCGGTTCCTCACCGCCGAAATAGTGCTTTACGAACAGCTTCCACATCCGACCCGCGTCTTCGTGGCTCATGTGGAATATATCCCTCTGCGCCACGTCGGGGATCAGGCACGCGAGAAAATAGAACTGCGCCACGGCGTACAGGTAATAGCCCTTCGCGAAATCGGCGATGTCTATGGCGTACACCGTGCCGTCCGCAATTATGAAATTGCCGGGGTGAAAATCGCCGTGAAGGCAGCTGTCCCCGTCAGGAAGCGCCGCGGCCTGCTCCAGTATGCCGGCCTTCCGTTCGGGCGCAATGAAATCAGCGTTTTTTACGTTCCTGATAAACGTTTCTTTATAGTCCGGAATAATATCGCTGCCGCACTTTGTGCCGTGGATGAGCCTGCCCATTTCAGCCAGAAGCTCCATATACGGTTCCGCAAGGCTGAAATCCTCGGAGATGGCGCGCGACAAAGACTTCTTGTTCCTGACCGCCTCATACGTCGCGCAGATCATGCCGT
>JAEEGL016258114.1_pt1 | contig 46091 bp, 32 predicted proteins | sample 9134231 | NCBI WGS metagenome assembly JAEEGL01 (sample SAMN16246548, study PRJNA631951) | gut metagenome | biome: gut microbiome; feature: rumen; material: fiber-attached | host: Bos | place: Iran: Karaj | collected 2018-10 | reverse complement strand
GACCACCGAAGTCAGTGACAACAGATTTACAGTCTGCCCCCTTTGGCCGCTCGGGAATTCCCCCGTATGGAGCTGGTGAACGGAGTCGAACCATCAACCTGCTGATTCTTCCCACTACTGCTTTCGCAGCCACGTAAGTGTTTGTGAGCCGGACTTTCTCTTGACCGTAGAATAAATTCCTTAGGTCCCTCCTGTAAAGTCTCTACACACGATTTCTCTTGCTCGGGATTGCCTTATGACGAATATTTCTTTCTTGCCTGTCTTCCCCGCCCTTTATTCGCTCCCTTATAATTCTTTGTAAGAGAATGACAATTAGGACAAAGGATTATCAGATTTTCCTCGTTGTTGTTAAGGAAATTCCCGTCAATATGTTCAATTTCAAGCGGAAGCGTATTCGAATAAGGGTTGATCTTATTCCATCCGCAGCGTGAGCATTTGTAATCATACTTTGTCAATAAATATCTTTTCAGATAATTTGACGTCTGATACTCTCCTCTTGCGGCAGATGACGGATCGCTTTTCCACTTTTCAAGCCAATCGTAATATTTCTTTTCGCTTTGGCATTTGTTTGAACAATACTTTGTCTGACGCCCTGTTAAAGGCTTTTTGCAAAAAAGGCAATATCTGATCACTTAGGTTTCCCCGACTTAGGGAGGTTTTCATCCGTGGATTTCTCCGCGGAGTTGCAATTTTTTTACAAATCAGCTGCTCTGCCATTGAGCCACACCAGCATTCAGTGTCGCTATCAACAACCGTTCATCGGCGACGGTGTGTATTATAGCATAAAAAAACCCTTTTGTCAATACCTTTTGCACATTTTTTAATCTCAAATTTTTTGTGTTTATACAACAAAGTCATTGACAATATCGCAAATCTATGGTAAAATAATATGATACCCGAAAACGTGCGGAAGGAGGCGGCGAAATGAAAGACGATCGCGACGATTTCTGGGATCTTCCCGAGATAACACCTAAAAAAAGAACGCGTCCCGCAAACGCTCCGTACGGTCATGCGACGGACGCGGCTGAGGTCTCTTTCGGCTCAGGCAACGGCTCGTCAAAGTATCTGATCCCGCGGCAGAGAAACGCTCTTGAGCGTGAGAAGCATTCCGAGGTCCTTTTTGAATACTCTCCCGAAAACTCGCTCATCCTTCATGTAAAGATCTGCCGCTGGCCGACGGATTATTCCTACTACAACAGATTTCTTCAGGACGCGCACAAATATTATCACGTAAAGTGTGAGAACGCCGAATTCGTCCCGTTTTTCTCCTATCTTCCGCAGTACAATCAGATGAACATAGACCAGCTCCGCTATTATCTTTACTGGCGTATGCAGGTATCGCGCGGAAACTATATCAAAACGGATTACAGCTATATTTTCTTATACGCGTACGAACTGATAAATCTTGAGGACGTATCCCTGCCGGAGCGCCGTCTGTCCGCCCTCTGCTCTCTTTTATCGGGCTACAGGCATCAGTTCAAAAGCCTTGACAGATATCTCGGCGAATGGATATGCGATTTCTGCCTTATCCACCGTCTGCCGCCGCCGGACGAGCTTTCCGACGATACGGTATCGGATCTCATGACCGTCGTGAATCTGCGTGAATTCTACGTAAAGGACCGCAACGACATCCACGACGCGGCGCTGCGTGATTTTATAATAAGAAACAACTCATATAAATATGAAAACTCCACGGCGTACGGAGAAAAAACGCGCGGCGTATTTGAAAAGCATCTGATAAACAGCGTGATATACACGCTTGAAAAAACGGAAAACATAAAGGACGGAGAGCCCGAGCTTTCTAAAACGGTCGTATCGCGCACGGCGTACAACGGGGCGCTCTGCGTTTCCGAAACGAAATGCAGGATAGACGCGGAATATCTGTCGCTCAACCGTTCCTACAGATTCAGAGGGATGATAACGAGCCTCGTTAAATGCGCGGAAAACAACATACGCGCCGCGCTCGGCATAAAAAACCGTCTTTCAACGTCAAATCTCTCAGCCGAAGCGACGGATGCGATGAAGGAGTATTACTCTGTCAATCTCCCGCCGTTCAGTAAAAAGCCGGCAGCGCGCAAATCGGACGACGACGACATAAAATACGCTTTATACGAAGCGGAAAGCACGGGCTTCGACCCGTCCGCCGCCGCCCGGCTCGAGGAGCACTCATGGGAGCTTACGCGCAGGCTCGTCGACGGGGCGGCAACGGTTGACGAAGTCAACCGAAACGGCGTCACGGAGGAACCCGCCGCGAAAGAGCCGGAACGCGCATACGCGGATACGCAAACCGCCGGAGACGAAAGCAAGACGCCGTTTGAGACGCTTTGCGGCTCTTTGCCGCCTCACGCGCTGGAATTTCTCAGGATAACGGCGGAGGAAGGCGGCGGCGCCGCGCTCCGCTTCTGCCGCGAAAACGGTCTTATGGCGGACGCGGTAATATCCGACATAAACGATCTGTCCTATGAAATAACGGGCGACGTGATAATTGAGAACAACGAAATAGCAGAAGATTACAAATGCGACGTTTTCGTCGCATTGAATGCGGTAAAATAACGGTGAGGATATGGAAAACAACGAAATAAAAGTACCTAAAAGGATTCTGTCGTCGCTTTTGACCTCTCTTGCGGCGGGCGTTGTGCCGAGAAGCGGCGCGCCTTACATTGCGATAGGACGCAAGGAGGAGGTGGACGCGGTGCTTGACGACCTGGAGATCATCTCCGAGGGCGGTGCGGGTATGCGCTTCATCATAGGCAAATACGGCTCCGGAAAAAGCTTCCTTCTGCAGCTGATACGCGGCTACGCGATAGAGCGCGGCTTTGTCACCGCCGACGCTGATCTTTCGCCCGAGCGCCGCTTCAGCGGAACGAAGGGAACCGGCAGAGCGACGTTCTGCGAGCTGATAAAAAACCTCGCCTGCAAGTCTTCTCCGGACGGCGGGGCGCTCAGGCTGATAATCACGAAATGGCTGTCCTCGCTTCAGACGGAAGCGGCGTCCGCGGGGCTCGATTTCGACGCGCCGGAATTCAGGGCGTACGTCGGAAAGCGCGTTTTCGAGGTCACCGGATCGCTTGAATCACAGGTCAACGGCTTTGATTTTGCGCTTGTCATTAAGCGGTTTTACGACGCGTATATAAACGGCGACGAAAACACGGTCTCCGACTGTCTGCGCTGGCTTCGCGGCGAATTCACGACAAAGACCGAGGCTAAAAACGCCCTCGGCGCCCTGTCAGTGATCGACGACGACAACTGGTACAATTACATCAAGCTGTACGCCGTTTTCTTCCGCAAAATAGGTTACAAGGGATTTGCGGTCATGATAGACGAATGCGTCAACCTTTACAAGATACCGAACAGGATAAGCCGCGAAAACAATTACGAAAAAATACTGACCATGTATAACGACGCGATGCAGAACAAGGCGGAGGGGCTTGAAATGCTTCTCGGAGGAACGCCGCAGTTCCTCGAGGACGGACGGCGCGGTCTTTACAGCTACGAAGCGCTGAAAAGCCGTCTTTACGACAGCAGATTTGCAGAATCCGGTTATAAAAACCTGATAGGTCCCGTAATAAGGCTCAGACGTCTTTCCGACTCCGAGCTGTACGCGCTTACGGTCCGCCTGACTAGGCTCCACGCGCAGTATTACGGCACGGCGCCGCGGATAACCGATGAGGAGCAGGAGGAGTTTTTGAAGCTCTGCCTCAACCGCGCCGGCGCCGACACTATGATAACGCCGCGCGAGATAATCCGCGACTACGTTTCGCTTCTGAACATTCTTCTGCAGAATCCCGACGCGACCGCCTCGTCTCTGATAAACGGCGGCGCGGTAAAGCTCACGCACGCAGAAACCGACCCGGACGAAGCCGTAAACAGCGGCTACGACAGCGGAAAATACGATTTTAACAGTGAGGATATACAGTTCTGATGGAAAACGAAAACGATATTTTTTACAGATTTTCGCCGTTCATTCGCGATTTCATATACCGTCACGAATGGGAGAGCCTGCGTTCCGTCCAGCTTGCGGCGGCCAAGGTGCTTTTCGATACGGAAGAAAACCTGCTCATAACCTCATCCACCGCGTCGGGCAAGACGGAAGCAGCGTTTTTCCCCATTCTCTCAATGCTTGAGGAGGACCCGTCGCAAAGCGTGGCGGTGCTTTATATCGCGCCGCTGAAAAGCCTCATAAACGACCAGTTCATACGGCTTGACGAGCTGCTTGAGGAGAGCGGGATCCCCGTTTTCCACTGGCACGGCGACGTATCGTTTTCACACAAGAACAAGCTTTTGCAGGAGCCGAAGGGCGTACTGCAGATAACGCCCGAATCGCTTGAAAGCATGCTTATGAACAGGTCGAACGACATAGTCCGTCTGTTCTCCGATCTGCGGTTCGTCATAATAGACGAGATACACACGCTGACGGGCACGGACCGCGGAAATCAGATAATCTGCCAGCTTTCACGCATAAGCCGTCTCATCGCGCGCGACGTCAGAAGAATCGGCCTCTCCGCGACGGTAGGCGATATAGACGCGGCGAAAAAATGGCTCTGCGGCGGAAGCTCGCGGGGCTGTGAGGCGCCGACGGTCGAGGAAGGAAAAGTGTCGTGGCGGCTGGCGCTCGAGCACTTTTTCATACAGAATTCAAAGCTCGACCAGACAAAAGCCGCGGACGGCACGCCGGACCCGTTCTCCGATAAAAACGTCCCCGTTGAAAAACCGGATAAGACCGGCGCCGAAAGAGCGGCGATAGACGCGGGATATGAATATATTTACGACTGCGTAAAGGATAAAAAAGCTCTTGTTTTCTCAAATTCACGCGAGGAAACGGAATACATAACGGCGACCTTGCGGCAGATAGCCGAAAACAGACACGAGCCCGATATTTTCCTGATACATCACGGAAACCTTTCCGCCTCTTTACGCGAGGAAGCCGAGGCGAAGCTGAAAAGCGACGAATACGGCAGACTTGTGACGTGCGCGACCGTAACGCTTGAGCTCGGGATCGACATAGGCAGGCTGCAGAGGATACTGCAGATAGAATCGCCGAACTCGGTTTCGTCGTTCTTGCAGCGCCTCGGAAGGAGCGGACGACGCGGCGAGCCGCCGGAGATGTTCATGGTCTTCCGGGAGGAGGACCCGCTTCCCGATACTCCTCTGCCCCAGCTGATACCGTGGAACCTCATACGCGCGATCGCGATAATCCAGTTATATATTGAAGAACGCTTCATAGAACCGCCGGCCGTTAAAAAGCTGCCGTTCTCGCTTCTTTTCCAGCAGACGCTTTCCGTTCTTGCGTCGTCGGGCGAGCTTTCCGTAAAGGCGCTCGCCGAAAGGATACTGTCCATGCCGCCGTTTGAGAACGTTCCGAAAGAGCATTACAGGACGCTTCTCATTTCGATGCTTGAAAACGACTATCTTGAGCAGACGGAGGAAAAGACGCTGATCGTCGGTCTGAAGGGTGAGAGACTCACGAATTCCTTCAAGTTCTACGCCGTATTCAAGGATACGGAAAACTACTCCGTAAGATGCGAGTCGGACGAGATAGGTACCATAACGACTCCGCCGCCGGTAGGCGACCGCTTTGCTCTCGCGGGCAGAGTCTGGGAGGTGACGGAGCTTGACGTCGGAAGAAAGCTGATATACGTCAAGGCGGTAAAGGGCAAAATGGAGATCTCGTGGCCCGGCGACTACGGAGAGATACACACGAAGATACAGCAGAGGATGCGCCGCGTGCTTGAAGAAGAAACGGTATATCCTTATCTCAAGCCGAACGCCGCCCAGCGTCTCGCCGTGGCGCGTCATATTGCAAAGAACACCGGTATGCTGAAGCATTCCGTCGTATCTCTCGGCGGTATGACCTACTGTATGTTCCCGTGGCTCGGAACAAGGTCTTTCAGAACTTTGCGCAAGATAATGGGCAAAAACGCCGACAGGCTCGGCATATCAAACATCGAATACGAGGGCTGCTGTTTCATCACGTTCAGATTTGAAGGCAAAGACGTGCTCTCCTTCTGCTCCGAGCTTGACAACATATGCAAAAGCGGGATAATAAAGGAAGACCTTATATCAAAATCCGAATCTCCCGTATTTGAAAAATACGACGATTACATCCCCGGTGAGCTGCTGCGCGCCGCGTACGCCGCGGACAGACTGCGTACCGACGAGCTGATACCGCGCGTTGCGGAGATGAAGGACGAGGAAGCGTCATATAAAAACAGGGAAACAAAAAATGATTGAATTTATTTACGGTGCGCCGCAGACGGGCAAAACAACGCTGTTATACGAAAAGATAAAAGCAACGCTTACGCGCGGCGGCGACGCCGTGCTTATCGTGCCGGACCAGGAGGCGCTCGACGCGGAGGCGGCTGTGGTACGCTTTTGCCGCGGCACGCCGACCTTGAAGCTGCGCGTTTACGGTTTTTCGCGCCTTGCGGACGACGTTTTCCGCAAATACGGCGGCATTTCATATAATTACGTGAACAAAACGGGACAGACGCTCGCAATGTTTTTGGCGGTCTGCTCCGTCATGCCGTCGCTCAAGGTCTACGGAAAAACGTCCCCGTCCGACCGCGCGCTTCTCTCCTCCGTGCTGTCAGCCGTACGCGAGCTTAAGCGGCAGGGTATAAGCGCGGGCGAGCTTGAGCGCGCCGCGGGCGAGGTATCCTCCGGGTCTCTCAAGGACAAGCTGGACGATCTTTGCCTTCTTATGCCGGCATACGAAACCGTTCTCAAATCGAGCGGAGACGACCCCGACGACGAAACGGGACGTATGTACCGCGTTTTATCCGAAAGAGGCTGTATGCCGGAAACCGACGTTTTCATAGACTCGTTCGTAGATTTCACGGGCACGCAGTTAAAGGTGATAGAGCTGTTCATGCGCACCTGCAGATCAGTCACCGTCACCTTCGGGATACCGTCGCCCGCGTCGAAGGGCGACAGCTTCGATCTGTTGTCATGTATATATGATTCCGAGAAAAAGCTCTCCGCCGCCGCGTCGCGCTCGGGCGGACTCGTCCGCACGGTGCTTGACAGATCATTCGCTTCGCCGTGTATGGCGGCGCTTGAGGCGGGCTTGCGGAAAGGCGCGAAAAGCGACGTGCCGCCCGGTGAAAACGTCCGTTTTTTCCGTGACAAGACCGCGTTTGACGAGGCGGAACACGTAGCCGCCGACATAAGCAGAAAACTGCGCGAAGGGTGCAGATGCCGTGATATAGCGGTCCTGACGCACAGCGCGTCGTCTCAGCGCGGAATCATAGACGCGGCGCTTGAACGGTACAACGTACCGTATTTCATATCCGGCAGAGACGACGCAAAGCAAAAGGCGCTTTTCCGTTTTATACTCTCGGCTCTTCGGATCTGTACGGGCAGCTTCAGGACAAAGGACGTTTTGTCTTACGTAAAAACGGGGCTTATCGCTCTTCCGACCGATTCGCTCGATCTGTTCTGCGATTACGTCTCAAGGCGTGAAATACACGGGATAAAAGCCTTCGGCGACGATTTTTACGGCTCGCCTTATTCATACGGCGCGCCCGATCCGAGTGACGAGAGGGCGATTTTGCGGCTGCAGTCGGTAAACGCCGTACGCGCCGCCGTCATTACGCCGCTTATCGATCTGAACGAAGATCTGCATAACTGCAGGACCGCGGAGGATATATCGAGAGCGATAGTCGACCTGCTCCGTAAAACGGAAATAACGAACACGCTCGACCGTATGATAAAAGACGCGAAAGCGAACGGCGACGCGGCGGAGGCGGAGGAAACGGCTCAGTTATGGTCGGTCTTCGTCTCGGTATCAACTCAGCTTTCCGCCGTCTGCGGCGATCTGCCGATGAACGCGGCGCAGTACACGGAGCTGTTTGAGACCGTTCTGTCCGAAACTGACATAGGAAAGATACCGACGTCTACCGATCAGGTAACAGTCGGCGACGCGGCCATGCTCCGTCTTCACAACGTAAAGCACATTTACCTTATCGGCTGCTGCGAGGGGGAATTCCCCGCCGCGATAACGGACACGGGCCTTTTCGACGATGAGGACAGGGCGAGACTCCTTGACGCCGGCATAGACCTGCCCGGCACGACCGACGCGCAGAACGAACGGCAGTTATACGATTTTTACAGGTGCGCGACCGCGGCGGAAAGCACGGTCACGTTCTCGTATAACGTCTGCTCGCCCTCCGGCGCGGAAAAGCATCCCTGCCACATTTTATCTGATATAAATAATATCTTCGGCGAGATAAAGCCGGAGGAGGGCGTATCGCCCGAGGATATGGCGGGCTCAAAGCAGTCTTTATTTGAATATTACGCCGAGCACAAAAACGAAAAATACGGCGCGGAGATAAAAAAACTGCTTGAAGCGGACGAGGAATGGTCAAAAAAACTCGGTATGCTCGACACACCGCTTGTAAACAGATATGAAAAGCTTGAAAAGGAGACCGCGGCGGCGCTTGTTCCCGGCGCTCTGAGACTGTCTCCTACGCGCCTTTCGTCTTTTTCCGAATGTGCCTTCGCGCATTGCTGCAAATACTTTTTAAAGCTTGACGGCGCGGAAAGCGTCAGCTTCGATTCGGGAGAATTCGGCTCCTTCGTCCATTACGTTCTCAAACGTCTGATAGACGACAGGATGGCGGGTCTTATAAAAGACGAACCGGACGACGGCGAGCTGGCGGAGCTGACGGACAAATACGTAAACGAATACTGCCGCTTTTATCTGCGCGTTGATCCGAACGCCGCGGGTATGGGAAGATTCCGCGCGTCGCTCAAAAACCTGAAAAAATGCACGGTCAAGGCGGCGGAGAACATACTCCTTGAACTGAACACCGGAAAATTCAAGCCTGTCGCGACGGAGCTCGTCATTAACGACGGCTCGGGCGTGCCGCCCTATACCGCGACGCTTGAAAACGGCAAAAAGGCGTATCTTACCGGTACGATAGACAGAGTTGACGCGTACGAAAACGACGGCAAAACGTACATAAAGCTCGTGGACTACAAGACCGGAAATCACAAATTCAGCCTTTCGTCGCTTTCCGAATGTGATAAAAACGTACAGCTTTTCGCATATATGCTCACCGTCTGCACCTCAAAGGGCAGATTTGAAAGCCCCGTTCCCGCGGCTCTGTTCTATATGGACGTCGTACCTTCTTATCCGCAGGTAAAGAACGGGAGGGACAAGCCCGGTGAAAAATCCTTCACGCGCGGCGGCATAGCTTTATCCGATGAGACGGTACTCGACGCGCTTGAGCCGGGCATGAACAAAAAAGGCGGAAGGATATACAAAACGACGGCGGAAAACATGGTGTTTGCGGCGCCGGACGAGCTTACCGCCGTGTTTGACGAGGTGAAAACGGCGATAGCTGACGCCGCCGGGCGGCTTTGCGGAGGCGACGCGTCGCTTACTTCCGTATCGCATGAACCGCCCTGCACGTACTGCCCGTATATCAGCGTTTGCAGATATACGGATAAAAAAGAAAGGAAACGCTGAGAATGGAGTGGACTTCATCGCAAAAAAACGCCATTGAAATGAGCCGCAGAGACGCACTCGTCGCCGCAGCGGCGGGCTCCGGCAAGACGGCGACCCTGACGGAACGCGTGATACGCTCCGTTTGCGAGGGAGACGGCGACATATCGCGGCTTCTGATAGTCACCTTTACTGAAAAAGCCGCGGAGGAGCTGAAGATAAGAATAAGAAAATCCTTATCCGAAAAAGCGGAAAAGGAGCCGGACAACAAAAGAATAAAAAAACAGCTCTCGCTTCTTCCCTCCGCTTCGATCAGCACGATACACTCGTTTTACATAAGGCTGATAAGAGAGGGCTTTTCCGTTCTCGGCCTGCCGCCGAAGCTCCGCGTTGCGGACGAGGGGGCGACGGAAATAATGCGCCGCAGGATCCTGAACGAGATCATTGACGGCTATTACAACGAAAACAAAAACGACGGTTACGATATAGACGACGCGGAAGAATTCTTTGACACGTTTGAAAAGCTCCGCCCGGGAGAAAAGCTTTATGACGTCTTCCGCGAGCTTTACGACGCGGTCACGTCGTACCCCGAATTCATAGACTTTTACAAAAAATGCGGGGAACAGTGCGAAAAATACGCCGCCGATTTTGAAAACAGCCCGCAGTTCAAATATTTTGCTTCAAGGACGAAAAAGCGGTTTTTATCGTCTCTCTCCGATTACGAACGCTTTATCAAAGAAAACGGCGGCGACGCGGACTTTGCCGTCAAATACCTTTCGGCGGAGGAAGAGCGCGTTTCATATATCCGCCGCGCGGTAAGAGAGCTTGATAGGGGCGATTACGACGGATTATATGCGTTTTTCTCGGAAAAACCGTCTTTCCCGTCAGCAGGATCCGGAAATGGTTTACAGGAATGGAAGGACGTGCACACGGCGCTTAAGGACTCGTTTCAGAAGGTGTGGGACGCGGCGGCTGAATTCATGTCGTACAGCCGCGCGGACGCGGAGCGTATATGCAGAAAAACGTCGTGGCTCTGCGGCTGTATTTACAAGCTTCTCTGCCGGTTTGAAAACGAGTTCTCGCAGGAGAAGCTTAAGTCCGGCGTTATGGATTATAACGATATGGAGCGCTTCGCCTACCGTCTTCTCGGCGATCCCGCCTTTGCGGAAAAGATCGCCTCGGAATACGACGAGATATACGTTGACGAATATCAGGACGTAAACAGGATACAGGATGCGATTTTCGCTTCCGTTTCAAAAAACAACCGCTTTATGGTCGGCGACGTCAAGCAGTCCATTTATTCCTTCCGCGGCTCCGATCCCACCGTATTCAGCGAATACAGAGACCGTTTTTCGCCGTTCGATTCCGGCAAAGCGGCGCCCTCCGTCATATTCTTGTCAGAGAATTTCAGATGCGGAAAACCGATAATAGATTTCACGAACGAGGTATTCGGTCACGTTTTCGGACAAGGCGGCGCCATACCCTACACAAAGGACGACGAGCTTGTTTTCGGCAAAACGGCACAGGTGCGCGAGGACGTTCCCGTAAAGCTCGCTGTATTCCCCGGCGGCAATATCGAGGACGAGGCGGAGTACGCCGCAAAAGAGATAAAATATCTGCTGAAGAACGGAAAAAAAGACGACGGGACAAAAATAACTCTGTCCGATATCGCCGTGATATGTGAAAAAGGAAAGGTCTGCAAAGCCGTTGAAAAGGTGTTTTCCGAGCGCGGTCTGGACTGCGTCAATACGTCGGACAAGAGCTTTTTCGACGCGCCGGAGGTGCTTCTTGTCATAAGCCTTCTGTCCGCGATAGATAATCCGATGACGGACGTCGCGCTTGCCGCGGCTATGAAAAGTCCCGTTTTCGGCTTCACTTTGGACGAGCTTGCGAAAATCAGGCTCCATAAGCAGAACGAGCCGTTATACACCGCGCTCTGTTCCTTTGCGGAAGATACGGGCGACGAAAAATGCGCCGCGTTCATCAGAAAGCTGTCTTATCTGCGATACAGGAGCAGGACGATGCAGACGGATAAATTCATACGTCTGTTTTACCGTCAGACGTCCGTTTTGTCGGTCATCTACAACAAAAAGGACAAAGGCGACCCTAAGGACAGAAAAAGCAATCTCATAATGCTTTACGAGCTTGCGAGAAGATACGAGTCGGACAGCTTCAAGGGCTTGTACGGCTTCATATCCTACTGCAATGAGATGATAGAAAAAGGACAGTCTTTCAAAACCGCGTCAGACGGCGCGGGAAAGATAACCGTTCAGACGATACACGGCTCAAAGGGTCTTGAATACCCCGTTTGCTTTATAATGGGTACGTGCTCTCCCTTCAACACGGACTACAAAAAAGAAGCCGCCGTGACGGACAGGAAAATCGGCGCGGGCATCCGCTTGAAAACGCCCGATGACACGATAGAAACGGGACCGTTATATAAGGCGGTGGTCATGAAAAAGGACGACGATCTGACGATCGACCGCGCCTGCACGTTCTACGTTGCGCTGACACGCGCAAAAAAATATCTCTACATCACGGCAAGCCCGTCGAAGGAGCCGGAATTCAGCCGCGGATACGGCAGCTGCAGCAAGGATTACCGTTGTATGCTCGATTTTCTGACCGCATCGCTTGACGGCTGCGGCGGCTCCTACGAATACGAGTGCATAAACAAGGACGAATTTGAAAAAGCGGAAACGATCGCGGAGGCGGACAACGGTACAGACTGCGCCGCGCGCTTTGACAGCGAAATCTACGAAAAGCTGAAAAAGATAAGCGAATTTGAATATCCGTACAAGGAGGCGTCTGCCCTGCCGAAAAAGGCGGCGGTCTCCGCGCTTTATCCCGCGTATCTCGACGCGGACGAAGAGGTGACGGATCTGACGGAGGAAGAGCCGGCGCCGCTCATTCTGCCCGACTACGCGAAAAAAGAGGACGACACAGCGGCGGCAAAAGGCACGTCAACGCATCTGTTCATGCAGTTCTGCGATTTTGACTCGGCGGAAAAGGACGCGCGCGCGGAAGCGGAACGGCTCGTATCGCTCGGCTTCATAAGAGGGTCCGATAAGGACCTTATACGGTACGACGAGATCGCGGTCTTCTTCTCCTCTCCGTTATACAAACGCATGAAGGAGGCGGAGAACTCCGGCAGATGCTTCTGCCGCGAATACCGCTTCAACACGGAGCTTGACGCGGCGGTCTTTACGGAGGACGAGCAAAGAAAAAAAGCCCTTTCGGACGAAAAGCTGCTCGTTCAGGGCGTTATCGACTGCTTTTTCGAGGAGGAGGACGGAAGCATAACCGTCGTGGATTACAAGACCGACAGGATAAGACGCGACGGGATCGACGAGTTCAAAAACAGACACAGACGTCAGCTCGGTTACTACAAAACCGCGGTTGAGAGAATAACGCTCAAAACCGTCGGGAAGTGCGAGCTTTATTCGTTCTGTTTGGGGAGGTCCGTCGTGATTTGATGTCCTGCAAGGACAATTCATGCCGTCAGGCAATTCATGTTCGTAAGAACAATTCATGCCGTCAGGCAATTCATGCGCCGTTTGCGGCGCAATCCATTATCTTGATTTGATTTTTGCTGAAATGAATTGGCTACGCCATGAATTGACAGTATAGCTGTCATGAATTGAGCCTTGCGGCTCATGAATTGACGGCAGAGCCGTCATTATAATACGTATATCACCTTTTTGCCCGCGCGGCGTGCGAATTCAACCGTGTTTTTCGTGCCGCCGGGCAAAATGCCGTTTTCCGGGCATACGGCGATAAGCCCGTCGCAGCGGTTCACCATAAATCTGTTCCTCTCGTTGTAAAGCCGCCCGAAATCCGCTCCGTCCGCGTCCCTTTTGTAAAGCACTATGACGCCGTTCGCCTCTTTCAGCACACGATCGTATAATTCAAGCTCATTATAAGGTATCGTCTGTCTGTGATTCTGAAACGGTACGGCGCACCATAATTCAACTCCGAATTTATCACGCAGGGAAAGGACGGCGTCCGCCGCCAGAAGATCCGAGCCGCGGCAAACGCCGGACATAAAATATTTTACGCCCGCTCTTATCTCGTTTTCCGCCGCGCGCCTTATCTTATCCGATAATGCGCGCAGATTTTCTTTTGTGGGCTCAAACGGAAGCTTCTCCGTCCGGTAGCCCGTAAACGCAGCAGAAATATATCTCATATATCACGTCCGACGGCTGATCTCTTTTTTTTGATTATACCACATATTGCGCGTTCTGTCAACAAATAAACCGTTTTTAAAAATATATTTATTTTAATGCATAATTTTCTCTTGACATATAATAATATTTGTGTTATAATATCAACCTATAAAAAAATTATAATCGGGAGTTTTATGGGCAAATACAGATTACAGCGTATAAACGATGAAATAACGAAGGAAATGGCGCGCATACTGCGCGGCGTAAAGGACCCGAGAGTCACCTCATATATGACGGTCGTCACGGGCTGCGACGTTTCCCCCGATCTTAAATACGCAAAAATATACTTTTCATTCCTCGATCCCGCGTCGCCGGAGGACGCGGCGGAGATCAGGGAGCAGATAAAAAGCGGGCTTGTTTCCGCAAAGGGCTTTATAAGGCGCGAGCTTGCCGTAAGCCTTAATCTGAGGATAACGCCGGAGCTTACGTTCATTGCCGATACGTCGGCGGAATACGGCAGTCACGTTGACGAGGTGCTCCGTAAGATCAAGGAGGAGGACGAAGCGAGAGGCGAAAGAAACGGCGGCGATGAAAACGGCTGAAAGATTTAAGCTCGGCTCCTGTGACGTCGCGGTCATAGGCGCGGGACACGCCGGTATAGAAGCGGCGCTCGCCGCCGCGCGTCTCGGCTTGAAGACGATACTTTTCACAATGAACCTCGACTCCGTGGCGAATATGCCGTGCAACCCTTCGATAGGCGGCACGGGAAAGGGTCATCTCGTGTTTGAGATAGACGCGCTCGGCGGTCAGATGGGACGTTCCGCTGACCTTGTGACGCTTCAGAACAGGATGCTGAATTCCGGCAAGGGCCCCGCGGTACATTCAAAAAGAGTTCAGGCGGACAGGTCAAAATACCACGTCCTAATGAAAAAGACGCTTGAAAACGAACCGAATCTGCGGCTCTATCAGGCTGAGATAACGGATATCCTTACCGATGACAACGCGGTACGCGGCGTCGTGACGTCGCTTGACGCCGTATTTGAATGCAAAGCCGCGATAGTCTGCTCCGGCACGTACCTGAACGGCAGAGTCGTGGTGGGTGAAAGCGCTTATCCGTCGGGTCCCGACGGTCTGCTTCCCGCAAACCGGCTGACGGACAGTCTGAAAAAGCTCGGCGTGGAATTCATGCGCTTCAAGACGGGAACGCCGCCGAGAGTGCTGAGATCAAGCGTCGACTTCTCCTCTCTTGAAGAACAGAGAGGCGACTGCGATATTCCTTTTTCCGCAATAACGACAAAAGAGGAATTATCAGAAAGACCCGACGTACCGTGCTATATAGTATATACGAATGAAAAAACGCACAAAATAATCAGAGACAACCTGCACCGCTCGCCGCTTTACAGCGGAGTGATCGAGGGAGTGGGACCGCGCTACTGTCCGAGCATTGAGGACAAGGTGGTCAGATTTGCCGACAAGGAGCGCCATCAGCTTTTTGTCGAACCGCTCGGTGAAGACACCGAGGAGCTTTACATACAGGGCTTCTCCTCCTCTCTGCCCGCCGACGTGCAGGAGCAGATGCTCCATACGCTGCCGGGTTTTGAGCACGCGGTCATAATGCGTCACGCGTACGCGATAGAGTACGACTGCATAGATCCGACACAGCTCGATCATACGCTTGAATTCAAAAAAGTCTCCGGCTTATACGGCGCGGGTCAGTTCAACGGCACCTCCGGTTACGAGGAAGCCGCGGCGCAGGGACTTATAGCGGGCATAAACGCGGCGCTGAAGATCAAGGGCAGACCGCCGTTCACTCTCTCCCGCTCCGACGGCTACACGGGCTTTCTGATAGACGATCTTGTAACAAAGGGCACGAACGAGCCGTACAGGGTCATGACATCCCGCAGCGAATACAGACTGCTTCTGCGTCAGGACAACGCCGATCTGCGTCTGACGCCCAAGGGCTACGAAATAGGACTTATAAGCGAGGAAAGATACAAAAAATATCTTGACAAGCAAAAACGCATAGAGAACGAGATACAGAGAGCCGAGACGACGACGATAAAAATGAGCGGGGAGCTGAACAGAGTCCTTACGGAGGCGGGCACTTCGGAAACGGACGAGGGGACGAAGTTGGCGGAGCTTCTGAGGCGTCCGCAGCTTACGTATTCCCTGCTCCGGCCGTTCGATCCGGGTCAGCCGGACGACAAGGAAATACTTTTTGAAGCGCAGACAAGGATAAAATACGACGGATATATTAAAAAACAGCTCGCCGCGGCTGAGCGGAGCAAGCGTCTCGAGGGAAGACCGATACCGCCGGATTTCGATTACACAAAAATCGACGGACTGCGGCTCGAGGCTAAGGCGAAGCTCGATAAGATAAGACCGAAAAACATCGGCGAGGCGTCGCGCATATCCGGCGTCTCCCCCGCCGACATCTCCGTACTTTTGATCAGATTAGGCGAATAATTTACACAATAGTCACACAATTCAATTATTTTTTATTGATTTTCAGTAAATGACAATGTATAATGTCAGTGAAAACTCGAAAAAGGAGCAAATTATGACTACAGTAAAGAAAAAATCTTTGAAAAAGCTTGCCGCTAACGTCCGTATGGACATATTAACGGAAGTGTATTCTGCAAATTCCGGTCATCCGGGCGGTTCGCTCTCGATCGCGGACGTTATATCGTACTTATACAAATGCGTGCTGCGCGTCGATCCCAAAAATCCGAACGATCCCGACCGCGACCGTTTCGTACTGTCAAAGGGTCACACCGCGCCCGCGCTTTACGCGATACTGGCGGAGAGCGGCTTTATACCCAAAAGCGAGCTCAAAAAGTTCAGGAGCATAGACAGCTATCTTCAGGGTCACCCCGATATGAAGCATACGCCCGGCTGTGATATGACGTCAGGCTCTCTCGGTCTCGGCTTGTCCGCCGCCGCCGGAATGGCGCTCGGCGCAAAGCATCAGGGCAAGGATTTCAAGGTTTACGCGATCTGCGGCGACGGAGAGATAGCTGAGGGTCAGATATGGGAGGCGGCTATGTTCTCCGCTCATTACAAGCTCGACAATCTCTGCGTTTTCATTGACTGGAACGGTCTGCAGATAGACGGCAAAATAGTCGACGTTATGAACAGCACGCCGATAGACGAGAAATTCGCCGCGTTCGGCTGGCACGTGCAGGTTATAGACGGACACGATTTCGATCAGATCGAGCGCGCCGTGAACGAGGCGTCGAACATAGTCGGCGTTCCTTCCGTGATAATCATGAAGACCGTCAAGGGCAAGGGCGTTTCCTTTATGGAGAATCAGGTCAAATGGCACGGCGCCGCACCCGACGAGGAGCAGTACAGGCAGGGCATGGCCGAGCTTAAGGCCGCGCTGGAAGAAGTTAAATAAGGAGATACGGCAATGAGTGAAAAGAAAGCAACAAGAGAAGCATACGGAGAGGCGCTCGCCGAATTCGGCGCCGTATATGAAAACATAGTGGTATTTGACGCGGACCTTGCCGGAGCCACAAAAACCTCCATCTTCAAAAAAGCGTTTCCGGACAGGCATTTTGACTGCGGAATAGCGGAGGGCAATATGGTTTCCGCCGCCGCCGGTATCTCTACGACGGGACTTATACCGTTTGCGTCGTCGTTCGCCATGTTTTTGGCGGGACGCGCGTTTGAGCAGATCAGAAACTGCATAGGATATCCGCATCTCAACGTCAAGCTGGGCGCGACGCACGGCGGCATCACCGTCGGCGAGGACGGCGCGACGCATCAGTGCCTCGAGGATTTCTCCGTTATGCGCACTATACCCGGAATGACGGTCATCTGCCCCGCGGACGCCGTTGAGGCGAGAGCCGCGGTAGAAGCGGCGATCAAGTACGTGGGTCCCGTTTATCTGCGTTTCGGACGCGCGGCGACTCCCGTCATATTCGATAAGGACAATTATTCGTTTGAAATAGGCAAGGGCATAGTCATGGCGGACGGAGCGGACGTCACGATAATCGCCAACGGCTATATGGTCTCCCCGTCGCTTGAAGCGAGAGAGCTTCTCGAAGCGGAAGGTATAGACGCGGCGGTCATAGATATGCACACCATAAAACCGCTCGACAACGAGCTCGTTATCAGATACGCGGAAAAAACGGGCGCGATAGTCACGGCGGAAGAACACAACATAATAGGCGGTCTCGGCTCCGCGGTATGCGAGGCGGTATGCGGAAAAGCTCCGGTACCCGTGCTTCGCGTGGGAGTTGAGGATCAGTTCGGCAGAAGCGGCAAGGTACAGCCTTTGCTTGAATATTACGGGCTCACCCCGAAGAATATAGCCGAAAAGTGCAAAGCCGCGGTCAGAATGAAAAAATAAGAGACGACAATGAAAAAAACGGAAAAGCGCAAACTGAAAACAAGTACGGTGATCATCCGCACCGTGATATGTGTTTTCACTGCGCTTTTTCTCGTCTGCGCGTTCATTTTATCGGGCGTCGCGGTGATAAATTACGGTCCTTCAAGGACCGCGCGCGACCTCTTTGTGATCTCAATGCTTGAGACGTCGGCAGCCAAATTCCTGGCTACCTGGTATTTTTCGCCCGAGGCCATAGATTCCATAGTAAAGGACAACACGGTCATAGCGGACGAGGGTTCGTCCGACCCGTCGCTCATAAACATAAGCGGCGACACTAAAAGCGCCGAAACGGACGACGTGTATTTTCCGGGCGAAACGGACGAATATTTTACGGAAACAACAAGCGACGCGGTCGGGACGGAGGAGGAGATCTCATACGCCACGGACAGAGAGACGGAGCCGCCTAAGATAAACAACGGCAAAAAGCCATATCACGTATCGGACGGGATCGAGATATACGACGTGTCGGGCGCAACGTACAGCGGCAAAATGATGATAGTATCGGATCCGTCGCGCTTATCCGTCGGCGTCTGCGGCGACTATACGAAAAAGCCGCAGGGAAAAACGCTTTCGAGGATCGCGGCCGACTACAACGCCACTGCGGCGATCAACGGCGGCGGCTTTGAGGATAAAAACGGCCTCGGAGACGGCGGAACGCCGATAGGGCTCGTCATAACGAAGGGTGAGCTCGTATTCGGCGATCTCAACACAAAATACGATGTAATAGGATTCAACGAGAACAATATTTTCATAGTGGGCAGTATGACGGGACAGCAGGCTCTCGATCGCGGTATACGCGACGCGCTCTCGTTCGGTCCCGTGCTCGTCATGAACGGCAGAGCGTCTACGGTCAAAGGCTCCGGCAGCGGGCTGAATCCGAGAACGGCGATAGGACAGCGCTCCGACGGCGCGGTGCTCCTGCTCGTCATAGACGGCCGTCAGCCGTCCTCGCTCGGCGCGACGTACGCCGATCTTATAGACATAATGATGGATTTCGGCGCGGTCAACGCCGCAAACCTCGACGGAGGAAACTCCTCCGGAATGTACTACAAGGGCAGTATTATCAACAGGGGACTTCTGTCACGCGGGCTTCCGACGTGCTTTATAGTGAAATGAAGAAAAAAAGTATAATTGACAAATTTCTCGGAATGCCGAAATTCTGGAAGATATATATTTTCGTGATAACGCTCGTTATCATCGCCTCCTCTGTTTTCTTTCTGATCTTCTCGCTCAATCTGCGCAAATACGAGCAGACGTCGTCGGCGGAGAGAAGAGAGCGCGAGCGGGAGGCTGAGATATCGCGGCAGATCGAATCGGACGAGGCCGCTCTGCGTGAATTTGAGGAAAAGAGCTCCGCGGAGCTTTCGGCGGCGGAAGCGCTTTCAAAAAGATCGCGTCTTCTGTCTGAGATAGCCGAGGCGGAGAAGTCGGCTTTGACGCACGTTTCCGTCTCGCTCAACTCCAAGCCCGAAAAGGTGATGGACGCGCTTATGACGGAGCTTTCAAGGAAAGGAAGCTCGTGCCTGCAAAGCGTTATCGGGATAAACATAGGAAAATACGAGGATATCTCTTCCGTGTTCAGATACATTGACGCGGTGCAGGGCGAATACTCATACGAGAAGAAGGATGAGCTTTCTTATACCGTAAAAAAAGGCGGGCTTTCGCTCGACGCGCGTCTCTCGGAGGGCGCGCCAGACGATGCGGGGCATAAGACTTATTCACTGTCCTCCGTTTCGGTCATTATACCTCTTCACTCCTACAGAACGGAGATGCCGGAAAACGCGGTGCTTAAGATAAACGGCAGGACCGTGACGGAGACGCCGGCGATAAAAAAGCGCGAGGTATCCGTAAACGTGCCGTCCTCTTTTGAAATACCGTCGGTCGCCTCATACTCTTTTGACGGCTTTGTGTACAGACCGCATATAACGGCAGAGCTTGACGGAGCGGAATGCGTTAGAGTGGATTACGAGGACAAGTTTGTTTTCCGCGCGCAGAACGACGGCGCGTATAAAACGCTTCTGTCCGACCGGATCTGCACGCTTGCGTTCATGTACTCGGATTTCGTGGCGGGCGACTTCAAGTTCGACGTCCTTAAGCCTTATCTTTATCCGAACACCGTGCTTTACAGGGGACTTGAGGATTTTGACAACAGGTGGTATTACGACTACACGTCGATAGAAAACGCAAACGCGAAAATAACGGACTTTACCGTGATATCGGACCGGCTTATATCCGTCCATATAGAATACGAACAGCTTTTATACAGGGAAACGAAGGTGCATAAAAGGATACCCTTCAAATTCGATATCTACGTTGGCTGCGGAAAATCCGCGGATACACAGGATCCCGAAAGCTGGCGTCTCGTCTCCGTTGAAGGAGCTTAACAGAGAAAATCAATAAATTTATATAAGCAACGAAAGGAAAAACAAAAATGCTCGACATTAAATTTGTCAGAGAAAACCCCGAGATCGTTAAACAGAACATAAAAAACAAGTTCCAGGACGAAAAGCTCCCGCTTGTCGACGAAGTTATAGAGCTTGACAGGCAGAACAGAGCATATATCGTCGAGGGGGACGAGCTTCGCGCGTCGCGCAACAAATTGTCAAAGCAGATAGGCGCTCTTATGGCGCAGGGCAAGCGCGAAGAGGCAGAAGCCGTAAAAGCGCAGGTGACGGCAAACGCAAACCGTCTGGCTGAGCTTGAACAGCTTGAGGCGGAATGCACGGAAAAGGTGCGTGATATAATGATGCGCATACCGAATATAATAGACCCGTCCGTTCCGATAGGCAAAGACGACAGCGAAAACGTTGAGATCACGCGCTACGGCGAGCCGAAGGTGCCGGATTTTGAGATACCTTACCACACGGACATACTTGAAGCGCTTGACGGCATAGATCTTGACAGCGCGAGACGCGTCGCGGGCAACGGCTTCTATTATCTGACGGGCGATATCGCAAGACTTCATTCCGCCGTCATAACCTATGCGCGCGATTTTATGATAGACAGAGGCTTTACGTACTGCGTGCCTCCGTTCATGATCCGCAGTAACGTCGTGACGGGCGTCATGAGCTTTTCCGAAATGGACGCGATGATGTACAAGATAGAGGGCGAGGACCTGTATCTTATAGGCACGAGCGAGCATTCGATGATAGGCAGATATATAGATCAGATACTGCCCGAGGCTCAGCTCCCGCTCACGCTCACAAGCTATTCTCCCTGCTTCAGAAAAGAAAAGGGCGCGCACGGCATAGAGGAGCGCGGGATCTACCGCATACACCAGTTTGAAAAACAGGAAATGATAGTCATCTGCAAGCCCGAGGACAGCAAAATGTGGTTCGACAGGCTTTGGCAGAACACGGTCGATCTGTTCCGCACGCTCGACATACCCGTAAGAACGCTTGAATGCTGCTCCGGTGATCTGGCGGACCTCAAGGTCAAGAGCCTTGACGTCGAGGCGTGGTCGCCCCGTCAGAAGAAATACTTTGAGGTCGGCTCCTGCTCGAATTTAGGCGACGCTCAGGCGAGAAGACTCAAGATAAGAATAAAGGGCGACGGCAAAACGTACCTGCCGCACACGCTGAACAACACCTGCGTCGCGCCTCCGAGAATGCTTATAGCGTTCATTGAAAACAATCTCAACGCTGACGGCTCCGTCAATATCCCCGAGGTCTTAAGACCTTATATGGGCGGAAAAGCGAAAATAACAAAATAAACGCGAAGGGTCACGCTCGCCGTGATCTTTCAAAAACCGCTCTTGAACGACTCTCATAAGACAGACCCGCGGTAACGAAAAACCGAAAGAAAAGGAGATACGATTATGAGAAAAAACAAAGCTTTATCCATTATCCTCGCGCTTGTATTGTCCGCGGGACTTATACCGTACGCCCTCTCGGCTTCTGTATCGGCGGAGGGCGCGGTGATAAACGTGAAGACCGAAGCGGAATTTCAGGCGGCGCTCAATATGAACACCAAGGTCGCGCGCATAAACGTGACCGACAGCTTTACCGTGTACGGTGAATGCGTGATACTGTACGACGCGGCGCATATCGACAACTACTGCGATACTGTCGTTGACGTAAACGCCGGCGCAGTGATCACGGTTGAAAACGGCGGCGTCGTCGGAAGCTTCTGGCCGTCTTACGAAGGAAACTGGGAAACGCCTCCTCTGCCGGAGGGAGAGTTTATAAACAACGGCGTCATAATCGTTGAAGACGGCGGCTCCGTTGCGGCGGGCTTTGACGTGAACAACGGCAGCGTAACCGTCAAAGACGGCGGCTTCGTCACCTGCCCCGAAATAAACAACGGCACGGTATACGTCTACAGCGGCGGCATATACATGACGTCTCAGGGACTGAACGTATATAACTACGGCAAAATCGACGTACAACCGGGCGGTCTTATGTCCTCGCGCTTCGGCTCGGCGATAATCAACGCGGAAAGCGGAAGCATACTTCTTAACGGCGATTTTTACTGCGCCTGCATGGGAGAGGATATGCTGTTTGAAAATCATGGCGACGTCAACGGCTTCGGCTCCGTATTTCTGCAAGAGAGCGACCCCGACTTTGCGCCCGTTCCCGATATGGACGCGCTTATCGAGGAGATGATGGGATATCTCGGACAGACCTCTCGCTTTGATGATTGGGGCGATATAAACATATATAAGGTCGTTAATATATCAAGCTATGAGGAGCTTGCCGCGGCGACGACCGGCGAACGTATCGTTGCGGGTGAGCCGGTGGAAGGCGATCTTGATACTCGTCTGACGATCGTCGAAGATCTGATCATACCGGAGGGCTCATACATAGCCACTATGGCGCTCATATCGGTACCGGAGGAGGTCTCGCTGACCGTAAGCTCCAACGCCCTTCTCGAGGCGGGCATAAGCAACCGCGGCAGAATAGACGTTTTACCTGAAGGACTGCTTCTCACAACGATGGGAAGCTATATAGAAAACAACGGCGTCCTTAACGTAGAGGAAGGGGCGTTGCTTGTCAGTCAGATGGGAAGCGCCGTGACTAACGGTGAGAGCGGCAAAATGAAGCTTGATGGCGAATTTTACTGCGGCTGTCTCAACTTCGGAGACGGAGACGTGATATGGTTCAACAACTACGGCAAGATCGACGGCAGAGGAGATATAGTCCTCTATGAGGTCGAACCCGAAGGTATGCCCGTTGACGATATGGACGGGCTGATAGTTGAAGTTATGGATATGCTCGGTCAGACGTCGCGCTTTGATGATTGGGACGATATAAACATATACAAAACCGTTTTCGTCAGCTCATACGAAGAGCTTGCCGCGGCGACGACCGGCGAACGTATCGTTGCCGGCGAGCACGTGGAAGGCGATATGGACACGCTGCTGTACTTAAACGGCGATATAACGATACCGTCGGGCGGATCCGTTCTCACAATGGCGTCGATGACGGTATATGAGGACTGCAGACTTACAGTCAGCGGGAACGCGGAGCTTGAATGCGGTATCGATAACTACGGCGAAATAGAAGTAAAGTCCGACGGAGCCCTTATGACGACCATGGGCGGCTCGATAGTAAACTACGGCGTGATAACGGTAGAAGAAAACGGCAGTCTCGTCAGCCAGATGGGAAGCTCCGTGATAAACACGCCGGGAGCGTGGATACTACTTGACGGAACGTTCTACTGCGCCTGCCTCAACTACGGCGAAGGCGACGTTTTCTGGTTTGAAAACCACGACGGAGAGATAGACGGCAAGGGCAGGTTAGTATTATATGAAATAGATGAAATGCCGGTCGATGATATGAACGCTGTCGTAATCGCCGCAGGCGAGGCGCTCGGTGAATCGAACGTGACCGTAAGCGTTGAAAGCACGTTCACCCCGGGCGACATAAACGGCGACGGATCTGTCAACAATAAGGACGTCGTAGCCCTGTTCAAATACGTTTCGGGCGGCGGCACGGACGTTAATATCATCGCGCTTGACGTAAACGGCGACGGATCGGTCAACAACAAGGACGTCGTAGTTCTGTTCAAATACGTTTCGGGCGGAGACGTCGAATTATCCGACAAGCCGTATCACGCGGTATAAGCAAGCCGTAACAGCGCGGCGGCAGGATCCGTCATATCTATCATAAAGGCGAAAAAAACGCCGCAAAGCTTAAAACGGATACGCAAAAAGCCGTTCTTTTGACGGTTCAATACGAATAAAAACCCCGTGTATCCGTTTTACACGAGGTTTTTTATGAAGAAAAAAGCAGTATTTATAATATTTTCACTACTCACCGCCGTTCTTTTATGCTCCTGCATAAAGATCCGCATACGTCTGCCTTTTCAGAACGAAACGGAGACGGAGACGCCCGATACGTACACGGGCGAGGTCGACGTTCCGGTATACGGCGGCGCTGAGCGTTACGCCTGTTCCACGCTTGACACGGAGCAGAAGGAGCTTTACGGCAGGATACTTGACGCCGCGGTAAACCTGAAGGAGTATGTTGAGATAACAGACGCAAAAGAAGCTGAATACGTTTATAAAGCCGTGTTTTTTGATCATGCAGAGCTTTTCTTTCTTTCTGAGGAGCCGCAGTTCGATGCGGGAAAGCTCGTTTTCAGATACGTTTTCTCCTTATCTCAGATCAGGGAGATATCGGAGGGGCTTGATACTGCGTACAACGAATTCGTATCGTCCGAAATCAAAGACGGTATGGATGATTACGACAAGTTTTTCGCAATATATACCTACATCGTGAACGTGACAAAATACGCGCACGAGGAGGGCGATCTTTTTGAGGAAAACGTGTTCAACAACAAGGTTTACCGCTCAATGTGCGCGGCGGGTCCGCTCATTGACCGGTACTCTATCTGCACGGGCTACGCGAGAGCGACGCAGTATCTCTGCCAGCGTCTCGGAATAATGTGTTTTACGATAAACGGAAGAGGCAACAACGGCGCGCATTATTTCAATCTCGTTCTGCTTAACGGAGAGTTTTACTACTCAGACACTACGTGGGGCGACCCCGTCGGCTCAGACAGAAGCAAGGACTATCTTACTTATTACTATTTCTGCACCACAACGGAGGAGACCTTCCGCACGCATACGGTCCTGTCCGTGATACCCATGCCCTTATGCACCGCGACCGAATGCAATTATTATTACAAAAACGGTCTTGTGGCGAAAAGCGCCGAAGAGGCGGCGGAAATGGCGTACCGGGCGTATATGCGAAAAGAGCTTGAGCTCCGTGTCAAAGTCGATCACGCAAAGCTTGATGAAATATACGACGGTATGTCGGAAGCGATAAACGGTGTGTTCAGGAAGCACGACACGTATAACGTCAGATACAGCGTGTCAAAATCGGACGGACCCTCTCTCATATCCGTGTTTTTCAGATGAATATAAAAACGGGCGGCGGGAAGGCCCGACTGTCATAAGTATTTTTTTCACCACGTGTCAGCGTGGTGAGTAAGTGCGCCCTGAAAAATGAAAGCAGGCTGAAAATCAAAATCAGTCTGCTTTTTCGTATTCAACCGGTATAATGAAGACGTTCGCTTCGCTCACAAATGAAGACGGGCTATGCCCTAATGAAGACGACAACTGCGTTGCCTAACGAAGCGAACCTTATTTTATCGTTATCCCTATCACTCTCGCCTTGATCGCAAGCTCGGTGCGGCTCTGATATCCCGTTTTTTCAAGCATGGACCTGACGTGCGCTTTTACCGTGTTTTCGGATATGCCGAGCTCCTCCGCCACGGCGCCGTTCGTTGCGCCCGTGGTGATGATGCGAAGCACCTCAAGCTCGCGCTCCGTGAATTCCGTGCTTTTGGCGAGTCCGAGCGTGACCTCGGGCAGTGTGTTCGGATAAACGCTTTCGTTTGCCATCGTTCTGTCCATCACCTCAAGTATCGTCTTCTCGTCCGTTTCCTTATACCAGAAGCTCTCCACACCTATTTTCTTCGCGCGGCTTATCCATGAATGCTCCGGCATTGACGTTACGGCGATTATTTTGACCGCGGGGTATCTTTCCTTTATCCGTTTCGCCGCGTCAAGACCGTTCGATCCGTCGTTCATCAGTATATCCATAAGTATCAGATCGACCGGATGCTTTAACAGATACACCTCCGCGACGTCCGCGCTCGAAAGCGAGAACGCAAGCTCGTATTTCTCCGAGCCTTGAATATAAAGCTCGAACAAATGGCGTGAAATAGCCTGATCGTCAACTATCATTACTCTTATTTTGCTCATTTCCGGTCTCCTTTACAAACAGAGTTTTATCGTAAGCTCAAAGCCGTTTTCCCATTCCGTGTTCATTTCTCCGCCTGCGCGGACGACGGATTTGCGAAGCGTAAGCAAGCCGCCCGTTTCAACGACGGGATTTGACGGCGGACGACCGTCGTTTTTTATTTTTACGGTGAAACAGCCGTTTTCGCTTTGCGAGCTTATATAAAGATTGCCGCCGTCCGCGTGCTTGACGGTGTTCGTCAGGCATTCCCTCACCGCCGCGGCGTATATCTTTTCGGTCACGCCGCCCTTCGGTATCTCCCCGTCAAAATGGAGCCTGACTCCGACCGCCTCAGCGGCGTCGGACAGCGCGGTCATCCTGTCGGCGGAAACGTCGGGCGCCGTCTCGCACCGCAGTACGGAAACTGTCACCCGCCAGAGCGTCGTCAGCGCCTCCCTGTCGCGCTCCTGCTTTCCGAGATACGAGCGGAGCGACAGGAGCGCTCTGCCCATATCGTCGTGTATCCTGATTTTCGCGTCGAGCAGTTCTCTGTCGCGGATTATCGCGTCCATTTCCCTGCTGTATGCGCGTATCTGCTCGTTCACCGTGCGCATATGCTCGTTTCTTTTCTGCATTTCAAGACTTTTGCCGTACTGTTCCGTTACGTCATACGCTATGCATTCGTCAAACCTCTCTTTTCCGTATCTCACCAAGCCCGTGCGCATATCCCATACGGTCTCATCCGGCAGTATCAGATACGTGCCGTCGCCCTTTGTTTCCGTTCTGCAGCCGGGGCAGAGTTTTTCCGCGCTTATATCCTTAAGCTGCTCCGTCCCCGTGAATTCCGCGCCGAGCGCGGCGTTTATTATGTGCTGCATTTTGCGGTTCATAAGAACGGACGCGCCGCTTTCATCGCTGTAGCATATACCGTCCGGCATTTCGTCAAGTCCCTCGAGCAAAGACGCCGGTGTGAGCGAGCGTTTTATTCTGATCCCCACGACGACAGTCACAGCCGCCGCTCCCGCCGCGGTAAGCGAAAGCAAAAGGATGAACGACCAGAGCGGCAAGGCTCCGAAAAGCGAGGAGAACGCGGATAAAAATCCGTCTGCGTTTTCCGAATTCACCGCGGCGTCAAAGTAAAACGACGACGTCAGTAAAATAAGTATAAACAATAAGTATAAAACAGCAAAGACGCGTCCGAGCTTCGATACGGCGAGCCGCACCAGTCCGAATATGCAGAACGAGAGCAGAACGAAGGAGATCACGCCGAGCACGCGCATCGAATCAAAGGAAAGCTGAGACAAAGTCATATCTTCGCCTCCTTTGAGCTCATGACGACGAAGAAACAGCCGTCGGAATGCTCCGTATCGAGGCTGAAACCGGCGTTTTCCGCTTTGTCGTAAAAGCTTTTGTCTATCACGGCGCTGCCGGCGGACGTTTCTATATAATACGAAAGTCCGCGCTCGTCTTTTTTGAGTCTGACAAAAACCGCGGAAACGGATCGAAGCGACGTCTCCGTCACCGCCTCGAGCAGCTCGTACATCAGAAGCATGAGCGAAACGGGCATCTCTATGCCGGACTGTATATCGGCGCAGCAGAATGCGCCGAGCAGACGCAGATACGTAAACGATTCGTTTACGCACAGAAACAGCTCGGAGCTGTCCGCGATGCTTTCCGCGGACGAAAGAAGGAGCAGATTTGAATACCGCTTGACGTACGCTCCGAGGATCCCGGCGTATTTCATCTCGCGGCAGAAGCCCGCTTCGTCGTCGGGCAGTCCGTTCAGTATCTCCTCTATCCAGTCAAGCTGAGGCTTCAGCGTCTTTGCGATACCGTCAAAAAGTCTGTTCTGCTCCGCGGTACGGCGGCGAGTTTCCTCAAGGCGCGACGCTTCGTTCAGAAGCGCGTTTTCCTCGTCAAGATAATCCCCGGTGTCCTTCAGCTCCGCGTCGAGCTTTATAAGCTCGCTCATATCTTCGGTCCAGTAGAAATGACCGCCCGCCACGCCCCGGCTTTTCAAAAGCGTCGTTTTGTCGGAAAGATAAACGGGCGACGTTTCCGCTTCTTTTATCTGATCCGGAGTCGGAGTCACGCCGTTGTTTGATTTTATGGCTACCCTGTATTTTTCGTCCGTAAGTCCCGCGTTTATGGACGAGGCGCGGAAAAACGAATCGTATTCTGAATTTGTCGGAATGGCGTGCGTCAGCGTGAGACTCTCCCAGAACGCCATAAAGAACAGGCAGAAAAACTCGGGTACCTCATACATTCTCTGCAAAACAAACTTCGTTTCGTCCGTCGTTGCGTAAAGTATCACGTAGATCACGCCGAGAAGAACGACCGCCAGAGTATATCTTACGCGGTATAAAAATCTTTTTCCCTTGAGCTTTATGAAAAGCACGATAACGACGAGAAGAAGCATAAGCGCGGTAAATATCAGCGCCGCGAAATATACGGGTCCGTGCGTATATTCACCGTTCCAGCCGGCAAGACCGTTTTTATATGAAAACGCGAGAAAATGAAGATCGTTTGTCATAACGGAGACGCACAGGATCGCAGCGGGTATCAGAAGAAGCTGAAAATACTTTGCGTCCTTCGCTCTTCCGTTCTGACCGATATGAAACGCCGCCATGAGCAGAAGATACGGGCAGATTATAATGGGGATATAATACGCGTACCATAAATATCGCGCCGCCGCGGCGTCCTGCCGCACAAACACGTATTTGATCAGCCTTGAAACGATAAAACAGACCATAAACAAAGCGGACGATATCAGATATCTTTTCATATATCCGTTCAAAAACCGCCGCTTCACGCTGTAAAGCCAAAAAAAGCAGATGAACACGTAAAAAGCGGATATGAATATCTGATAAGGAAAGCCCGAGCCGTACATAAGCATACGGAAAACACCCGCCGCAAGGACGGACAGTATAATGAACACGGGACCTCGCTTCATACATTTTCTCCGCTTTTATGTCTTTTTTATATAGAATACCACAAAACTGACAAAAAGTCAACACTTTTGCAATCTTGTGTGCATAACTTAAATATTGACAAATCACTATATTTGTGATATTATAAACAATGTAATATTATATATTGCCGTATTATACGGGGAAAAAGGTAAAAATGGAAAAAACAGATCTGAAAACTCAATTGAAGGAGGTCGCCCAGAGAATAAAGACTCTGCGCGAGATAATGGGCATCTCCGAAGCCGATATGGCGGAGCTTACAGACACCACGCTTGACGAATACAAAAGCTTTGAATCGGGTACAAAGGACTTCAGCTTTACTTTCATCTATAAATGTGCAAATCATCTTCACGTCGACCCGACGGACCTCATCCGCGGCGAGAGCCCCACGCTGTCTAACTATTCTCTCACGAGAGCCGGAGAGGGCTTGCCGATAACGCGACGCAAGGGCTTTAAATACATAAATATGGCGCCGCTTTTCAAGCAGAAGACGGCGGAACCGTTCTTCGTTGAGATGCCTTACAGCAAGGCGGACGCGGAGGGTGAAATACGCACCTCCACGCACGAGGGACAGGAATTTGACGTTATGCTTACCGGTCAGATGAAATTCCGCATAGGAAATCACTATGAGATCCTGAATCCCGGCGACAGCATATATTACAACTCCGCAAACCCGCACGGTATGGTCGCGCTGTCCGAAGAAGGCGCGACGTTCTACGCCATAATTCTGAAAAAGAACGAGGCGGCGGAGCCCGATAAATTTGAAAAGATAGTCACGGAAAGACGCGCGAGGAGCTATGAATGCCCCGCCGCCGCGAAATTCATAGACACGCAGACTGATAAAGAGGGTATTTTAAGCGGGATATCGTTCAAAAACGAGGACAAATTCAACTTTGCCTTCGATATAGTCGACGCCATAGCCGACAGGACGCCGGACAAGCTTGCCATGCTTCACCTCTCGTCTGATAAGACGGAGCGCCGCTTCACCTTCTCCGATATAAAGCGCGGCTCCGCGCGGGCGGCGAATTTTCTCCTCTCGCTCGGCATCGGAAAAGGAGATACGGTGATGCTCGTTATGAAGCGTCACTATGAATTCTGGTTTGCGCTGACAGCCATCCACAAAATAGGCGCGATAGCCATACCCGCGACAAATCAGCTGATGAAGCATGATTTTGAATACCGCTTCAAAGCCGCGGACGTAAAGGCTGTAATCTGCACGGGCGACGGAGATACGGCGGAGCAGGCGGAGCTTGCAGCCGCGGGCTTCCCCGGACTTATAAAGATAATGACGCACGGAAAACGCGACGGCTGGCTTGATTTCGACTCATATAAAGAATTCTCAGACGTATACGAAAGAACGAAAGACACGCCCTGCGGCTTCGACCCGATGCTGATGTTCTTCACCTCCGGCACAACGGGATATCCGAAGATAGCGATGCACGATTACCGTTATGCGTTAGGTCACTACATAACCGCAAAATACTGGCACAACGTAAATCCGGACGGACTTCACTTCACAATATCAGACACGGGCTGGGGCAAAGCGCTCTGGGGCAAATACTACGGACAGTGGATGTCGGAGGCGCCGATATTCACGTACGATTTCGACCGCTTCCACGCGGACGATATACTTCCGCTCTTTGCAAAATATCATATAACAACGTTCTGCGCGCCGCCCACGATGTTCAGGTTCTTTATAAAAGAGGATCTGTCAAAGTACGATCTGTCGTCGCTTGAATATTCCACGACGGCGGGCGAGGCGCTCAATCCCGAGGTGTTCGAGCAATGGAAACGCGCGACGGGACTCAACATTATGGAGGGCTTCGGCCAGACGGAAACGACGCTGTCCGTCTGCAATCTCGTCGGCACGACGCCGAGAGTCGGCGCAATGGGCCGTCCGAGCCCGCTGTACGACGTCGACGTCATAAACGAGGAGGGACAGAGCGTTCCTATAGGCGAGACGGGCGAGATAGTCATAAAGCTTGACAAGGGCCGTCCCTGCGGTCTGTTCATGGGCTACTACAAGGACAAGGAAAAGACGGACGCCGCGTTTGAGGGCGGCGTGTACCACACGGGCGACACCGCGTGGCGCGATGAAAACGGCTATCTCTGGTACGTGGGAAGGACGGACGACGTCATAAAGTCCTCCGGCTACAGAATAGGTCCGTTTGAGATAGAAAGCGTTATAATGGAGCTTCCCTACGTTCTTGAATGCGGCGTGACCGCTGTTCCGGACGAGATACGCGGGCAGATAATCAAGGCCGTGATCGTTCTCGTAAAGGGCAAGGAAGGCACGGAGGAGCTTAAGAAGGAAATACAGAAATACGTTAAAGAGCATACGGCTCCGTACAAATACCCGAGGATCGTGGAATTCCGCGATGCGCTTCCCAAGACCATAAGCGGAAAGATAATCAGAAACAAGCTCCGTTAGAAAAGAGGAAGTAAATGAACGATAAAAGACAGTATGACGCGCCGCCCGAAAATCTGATATACGGCAGAAACGCCGTATCGGAGCTGTTGAAAAGCGGCAGGGATATAGACAAGATACTTTTACAGAAGGGACAGAGAGAAGGCTCCATAACGACGATAGCCGCCCTTGCGATAAAAAACGGGATAACCGTCGTGGAGGTGGAAAAGCAGAAGCTTGACAGACTTTGCGCAGGCGGCGTCCATCAGGGCGTATGTGCGTACGCGTCGGCGGCTGAATACGCGGAGCTTGACGATCTTTTCAAAGCCGCGGAGGAAAAGGGTGAGGAACCGTTTTTCGCGATAGCGGACGGGATAGAGGATCCGCATAATTTAGGCGCTCTGCTCCGCTGCTGTGAGTGCGCGGGCGTACACGGACTTATAATACCGAAGCGCCGTTCGGCGACGCTCGGCGCCGCGGCGGCAAAAGCGTCCGCCGGCGCTCTGGCGTACGTCCCGGTCGTCAGGGTATCCAATATCGCCGCGACCGTAAAAGAGCTCAAGGAGCGCGGCGTCTGGTGTTACGCGGCGGAAGCCGGCGGTCAAAGCATATACGAAACGCCGCTTGACCGCGCATCCGCTTTCGTTTTCGGCTCCGAGGGCGACGGAGTTTCAAGAATTGTAAGAGAAAATTGTGATTACACGGTGAGCATACCCATGTTCGGCAGAATAAACTCGCTTAACGTATCGTGCGCCGCCTCCGTTATACTCTCTTACGCCTCAAAAGTAAAACATTCCTTGTAAGAAAGGCAGGTCTCACATGGAAAACAAGAATAAAAAAGATATGTCGGTAGACGATCTCGTCAAACAGCTCAAGCTCGTGCTTGACATAGACGAGGATGACGACGGAAAACCGACGGACGTTCCCGAGGATGAAATAACAGCCGATATCGAAACGGAAGATGAGGAACCGTCCGAGCCGATGACCGCGGAAAAAGCGGAAACGATATCCGACAAGGTCAAACTCCTCGACCAGTTTTTCGAGGAGGAGGAAAACAAAAAGAATAAAAAGAAAAACCGCTCCAAAGTACGCGAGCCGAAGGAAAAGAAGAAAAAGAAAAAACAGGACGATGACGATCTTATCCTCAAAACCTTCGAGGGCGAAAAGGACGATGACGGCGATATCAAAGAAGATCAGCTCAGCTCATTTGCGGACGAAATAAGCGATATGTTCTCCGATCCCGATGAGGACGCGACGAAAGCCGTACCGGAGATCAGGCAGGAAAAGCCGGAAGAAAAAGCGCCGGAAAAGAAAGAAGAGACAAAAACGCCCGATATCGACAGCGTTATGGCGCCCGTGATAGCGGCGATCAGAAATAAAGACGCAAAGGAAAAGACGGAAGAAAAACCGGAAGAAAAGCCGGCAGACGAGGCGCCGGATTTCCGTACCGAGATCATAACGGAAGACGACGATATAAAGACGTTTGACGAAAAAGCCGGAGTGGACGAAGAAGACGAAGAAATAAGCCCGTTCGTCACAGACGCAGCTGAGCCGGAAAATGACGGCGGCGACGGGGACGACGGTATGACAAAGCAGTTTTCATCTCCCGCCGCAAAGACTGAGGAAGCGACCGTCGTCCTCGAACGTGAGGATAAATACGACGAATCGCCCTCGATCGTGGAAGAGACAAACGATATAGACGATTTCAACGTATTCTTTGAGGATATACACCCGGAAAAAACGGACGGGTATACCGTCTCCGAGGAGGCGATAATGGACGCCTTCGGCGAGAGGCAGGAGACGCCCGAGAAAAACCCCGTAAAGAACAGAAACGATCTGTCCGTTTCAAGCATCGAGGAGGAGCCCGAGCCGGAAGAGGAGGAACAGAAGGCCGCCGCCGCGGGCTACGACGAGTTTACGTCGTACGATCAGAGAAAAACGTTTCTTGACGGCTTCAAAAAGAAATTCGTTTCTCTCAGGTTCTCAATGATACTGTCGTCCGTATTTGCGGCGCTCGTGCTGATATACGAATGTCTGTCGTTTGCGGGAGACAAATTCCCGCGGTTCTGCTCACCGGCGGAAAACCCGTCGGTATTCATACTCATAGATCTGCAGCTGTTTGCGATCTGCGCGATATTCGCGGTAAATTACGTGATAACGGGCATAAAGGGCTTGTTCTCCGGAAAAGCCAACATATGCTCGCTCGGAGCGCTCTCCGTTATTATCACGTTCGTTTACGGCATAATCTCCGCAATAACGGCAAAACCGGTCCTGCATCCGGTTATGTCCGCATCCGCGCTCTGCGTGGTGCTAATGCTCGCGGCGGAATACAGATGCGTCAAGCGCGATACGCTCAATTTCAGGATCATATCCGGCGGTTCCGCAAAGCCGAAATTTGTGTTTGAAACGTATACCCCGGGCAAGAACTCGCCCGAGGAAAAAGAGTTTTACGATTATATACCCGAAAACGCATCCATGCTGCGCGTATCAAAAACAGGATTTGTGCGCGGCTTTGTAACGTCAAATCTCAAAAACTCCGCGTCAAAGGGATACATAAATCTTATGTTCCCGGTTATAGCGCTCATATTCGCCGCGGTGCTTGCGATAGTCCTTATCTGGAAAAAGGATATGTCCTCCGCGGTCAACGCCGCATATACGGCTTCTGCGTTATGTATGCCCGCGGCGGTATTCACCGCGGTGACGCTTCCGTCGTTTTCGGGCGCCAAAAAAACGTATTCCGACGACAGCTGCGTCGTGAGCGAGGCGGCGGCTGAGCAGTACGCGGACGCTTCCGTCGTAACGTTTGAGGACAGCGACGTTTTCCCGCCGTCCCTTGACAAAATAACGTCCGTAAGACTTTACAACGACAGCAGGATGGACCATATAATGTACACCCTGACAAGCCTTTTCAGAAAAATAGGCGGACCGCTTCTCACGATATGTGAAAACGCGGCAAAGGAATATAAGGAGTTTTCTTCAAACGTCTCCATTGACAACGCGGTGGAAGGCGGCATTGAGGCGACGGTAGACGGACAGAAGGTGTTCCTTGGCTCCGCGCTCTATATGGGAAGCAAGCTCGACCCGAAATACCGCACTGACGACAGACAGTATGAGGGCAACGAAAAGAGCCGCATAATGTATATGATAATAAACGACGTTGTGGCGGCGAAATTCTATATAGAATACGAGATGGACAAGGATTTCGTATCCGTTATCAAACAGCTCTCTACCTCGACGCGCTGCGTCGCCATAAGAACGCTCGATCCGAATATAGATTCCAGGCTTATAAGAAGCTATCTCGACACGGACATATATCACTGCAAGATCATGCGCACGAGAGAAAACGAGCGAAGGACAAAGGTAAGCAAGAGCAGCCGCGGAGCGGTCGTTTCGAGAAACAGCATAAAAGCGCTTCTCCGTTCTCTGCTTCTGTGCGACAAAATGGTGTATTCTTCAAAAATAAATATGATAATATGCTTTTTGTCCGTAATAATAGGTCTTATATTCAGCGCGTTTATGATATTCACTCAGACGTTTGACACCATAAACGTACTGCACGTTCTGGGATATCAGCTTCTTCTCTGCGCCGTGATACGGCTTGTGACAAAAATAAACATTTAATAAAAAAGGTGCTGTCTGACCGCAAAGGTCAGACAGCACCTTATATCGCTTATTTTATATCATTGATTTTGTCGCCTACCTGCGTAAGATATCTTGTGCAGAGCTCTATCAGCGCGTTCCTGTCTTCCTCGTCCCAGCCCGTAAGGACTTCGTTTTCGATATCCATTATCTTTTTTACGGTCTGCTCGGAAAACTCAGCGCCCTTTTTCGTAAGCGTCACGGTCTTTTCCGGATTGCGCGCCACCGTTATGCACTCAAAAGACAAAAGCTTGTTCAGCGCGTTTGAAAGCGACATACGCGTAAGTCCCGATTTTTTGTACAATTCCCCTTTTCCGCAGGAGCCCCCGTTCTGACAGAGTATGTACAGCGTTATGTGTTCCGCGTCGGTCAGACCCATGCGAAGCGTCGCCTCGTGGTACATAGTGTACATCCTGCTCAATAACGTTGCAATTCCCAAAACCATTTTTTTACCCCCGATGATACTTGCTGACTCTGTTTATTATAAACCTTTGAATAAAGTTTTTCTACCGTTTTTTTTTAATAATATAATATATTTATAATAATTCTTTATGAGATACGAGGTCTGTAAAATGAAAACCGTAATATGCCCGTCGCTTATGTGCGCGGATCAGCTGCGGCTGTATGACGAGATAAACGCGCTGATGACCGCAGGCGCGGATATGCTGCACATAGACGTTATGGACGGCGAATTTGTGCCGAACATACAGATAGGGACCGAGACCGTAAAGGCGATAAAGCGGGAATTTGATATTCCGCTCGATCTTCATCTGATGATAAATTCGCCCGAGAGAAAGCTCGGTTACTTCGATTTCGGAGAAGGCGACTGCGTGAGCGTCCATTACGAGACGACGCCGCACCCGGCGCGCGCCGCGCAGCAGATACAAAAGACCGGCGCAAAAGCCCTGCTCGCGCTCAATCCCGCGACGCCTCTTTCCGTGATATCCGACGTGGTAAGCTGTTTTGACGGCGTGCTTATAATGGCGGTGAACCCCGGTTATTCGGGACAAAAGCTGATTCCGGAAACGCTTTTAAAGATAAAAGCGGCGAAAACGCTTCTTCCGGACGGATATCTGATAGAGGCTGACGGAAACGTCAGCTTTGAGAGCGCCGGAGTAATGGTAAAAAACGGCGCGAATATGCTTGTCTGCGGAAGCTCAAGCGTGTTTTCGCGCGAATCAGACTATAAAACCTCAATAGAAAGGCTTAAAAATCTATGAAAAACAAGTATTTACCGTTTGACAAGATCGATCTTCAGGGAGGCTTCTGGGGCAAAAAGCAGCAGCTTATACGCAGCGTGACGCTCGACGCGGTGTACGACCGTTTCAGCGATACGGGGCGTATCGGCGCGTTTGAGATGAACTACAAAGAGGGAGAGCCTAACCGTCCGCATTTCTTCTGGGATTCCGACGTGGCGAAATGGATGGAGTCCGTCGCTTACCTGACGGAAAAAGAAAAAATGCCGGGGGAGGAAGCGCGCGTAGATCATCTGGTCGACTGCATAGAGCGCGGAAGGCTTGATAACGGCTATTTCAATATTTATTTTGAACAGCTTGATCCGGATATGATATTCAAAAACCGCGACTGGCACGAGCTTTACTGCGCGGGACACCTGCTTGAGGCGGCGATAGCGTATTACAAGGCGACGGGCAAGCGGAAATTCCTCGACCTTATGACCGACTATATGGAGCTGATAGAAAAGGTATTCGTAAAAGAAAACAGCGCCGGCTTCTCCTCACCCGGACACGAGGAGCTTGAGCTTGCGCTCGTGAAGCTGTACGATCTGACGGGCGACAAGCGCTGGCTCGATTTGTCGATGCATTTTGTAAATATGCGCGGAAACGGGACAAAGCCGGGCAGTGACAGCGCGCATTCCGACTACAACCAGGATCACCTGCCGGTAAGAGAGCAGTTCACCGCCGAGGGGCACGCCGTACGCGCGTGTTATCTTTACAGCGCCATGGCGGATCTCGCTCTGCGCTGTGACGACGCGGGCCTGAAAACTGCTTGCGAGCGGTTGTTTGACAACATATCGGAGCGCAAAATGTATATAACCGGAGCAATAGGCTCCACCGCCGCGGGCGAGAGGTTTGAAGGAGATTTCGTCCTGCCAAACGACACGGCGTACGCCGAAACGTGCGCGGCGCTGGCGCTCGCCTTATTCGCGCGCCGTATGTCGCTTATGTACGACGACGCAAAGTACGCCGATACAGCGGAAAAAGTCATATATAACGGTTTCTTAGCGGGACTTTCGCTTGACGGAAGATCGTTCTTCTACGAAAACGCGCAGGAAATAAATCTCGCCGAACGCAAAAAACGCCCCGACACGCATTTTCCGATCACCGGTCGCGTGGAGGTCTTCGGCTGTTCGTGCTGTCCGCCGAACGTCACGCGCTTCATACCGTCGATCGCCGATTTTATGTACGCGTATAACGACGATACGGTCTTCGTAAACCAGTATATGAACTCAACGGCGCATTTTGACGGATTTGATATAGAGCAGAAAACGGATTATCCTTTTGACGGGGATATAAGAATATCCGTCACGGCGGATAAACGAATCGCTCTGCGCATTCCCGCGTGGTGTGACGAGTACGCGGTTTACGTAAACGGAAGAGCCGTAAACGAGGCAAAGGTCAAAGGGTACGTTTATATAAACGCAAAAAAAGGCGACGATATAAGACTGTCGCTCGATATGACGCCGAAATTCAATTACGCAGACCCGCTGGTGGAGGCGGATAAAGGGCTTTGCGCCGTGTCGTACGGTCCGTTCATCATGTGCGCAGAAGGTATCGACAACCCGCATCTGAACGAAGCCGTGATAACGGGCGGCGAAATAAAAGCATCGGAGGGCAAATTCGGTCTTCCCGCCGTCATCGTCCCCGCGTTACCCGCGCCGTTATATATGATACCGTATCACGCGTTTGCGAACAGGGGAGAGACGGATATGAAAATATGGATAAAAAAGAGCTGAATGAGGAAAAGCCGACGCGCAAGCAAAACCGTTTGAATTATTTTGATTACAGCTCATACGGCGCATATTTTCTGACAGTATGCACGTCAAAGCGAATAAACTGTTTTTGGGTTGAAGCGCCGTTTGATGTAGGGGCGAGCATTGCTCGCCCGCTTGACCCGCAGGATGTAGGGGCGAGCATTGCTCGCCCGCTTGACCCGCAGAATATCAAGCTGTCAAAATACGGGAAAATCGTCGACGAAGCAGTAAAAAATATATCAGTATCTTATCCGGCTTTGTCCGTAGACCATTACGTAATAATGCCCGATCATATACATTTGTTGATTACGATACATGCGGATGAACGCGGGCGACCAATGGTCGCCCCTACGGTCTCACGTGTCGTTCAACAGATGAAAGGATACGTAACAAAACGTATAGGCGTGTCTATCTGGCAAAAATCATTTTACGACCACGTGATACGAAATAAAGAGGATTACGAGGCGCATATCAAGTATATTTACGAAAATCCGTTTGGTGAAAAACCCGGAATTATCAAGTAGGGGCGAGCATTGCTCGCCCGTTTTTGATTTATACAGATTTAATTGAAGCGGGCGAGCATTGCTCGCCCCTACGGTTTAAATTTCGTTCACGCAGCCGACGAACAGCGGCGTGCCGCCGTTTGAAACCATGAATGCAAACGGTTTTTTGAGGTCGAAATCGTATTTCGGCGGTAATTCCGGCGACGCGCCGGGAGCCATCTCAACCGTGAACGCCGCGCCCTCAACGCCGTCCTTGTCCGCCTTGAAACGCGCCGCGTGTACTACGCTGTCAAGATAAAGCGCTTCATCCGTCAGAGACGTGAAATCCGCCTTCGCCGGGTTCGTGCAGTCAACTATACCGAGGCTCTTTATCACGCCGGTTATCGTTTCATTGTAATCGACGTCAAAGTCGGGCATCCTTACCGTTACCAGATAATATTTGCCCTCCTTATCGCTTTTGATATACGATACGAGGTCGGTATTTAAAACGTCGGATACGGTCTTGCCGTCGTCCGGCAGGAAAAACCACATAATGTTTCCGTCCGACAAGCTTTCGCAGTAGGCGGTAAACCCGTCGCCTTTATATACGTCGCTTCGAGTGGTTTTTATATTGAAAACACAGCTTTGATTTCCGTTTTTGCCTCTGAAAATCCCGTTTTCCGTGTGATAGAACTGATCGTTCCACTTTGTTTTATAATACAGCGTTGACACGAGGGCGACGAGCGTTTCGTCCGGGATCGTAAGCTCGTTTATACAATGGTCGAGCAAGCCGTTCGTCTGATCGGACAGCCACTGCTTAAGCGTGTTTTTGTAATTTGCGTCTTTAAAATCTCCTGAAAAAAGCGAGGCGTAATAATCTCCGTTTAACGTGTCAACGCAACCGTCGTTGACTGTCAGTCCGTCTGTCAGCCAGATAGAATTGGCGAGCACCGATCTGCCGTATTTATCGTCACGGCTGTTATAAAGCCATATAAGCTTTGTCATCTCGCGCAGCTCTTCAATACTTTCCACACCTAAAACGTCAAGTATCTGCGTCCGCGACGTGCCGCCGGTACATTCAGCCAAAAGCGCCAGCGCCATGTAGATGTTCACGGGCGACACTACGCCGCTTTTTTCTCCGTCAAGCATTTTTTTCGTAAGCCTGTCAAAGAATGCGTCAAGCTTTGCGGCACTTTCGCGGTATTTCGCTTTATTTTTGGTATAGTAGCCTCCGAATACGGTCTGCGCCGTAGGAGACGTGTCGGCGACGCTCATAAACTTTGCGGCGGCGTAGTTGCCTTTGTTTCCGACAAACGGCTCGACCGTCGTTTCGGGTTCTGTTTTATTCGTGATCACACTTTCCGTCTCATTCGTATTCACGCTGTCCGTGTCATTCGTGCTCACACTGTCCGTCTCATTTGTGCTCACGCTGTCCGTCTCATTTGTGCTCACGCTGTCCGTGTCAACGGTCTGCGGTGCCGCCGTTTTTGTACTCAAAGCGACGGTAAGCGACACGGCGACAACCACAAGCGCCAGCGCAGCGGCGATAAGCGCGTATTTTAAAAATCCTTTCTTTTCGGGCGGATTGACGGATTTTGTCACGTATTCGTCCGATACGTTGTCAAACGCTTCGTTTATTTTATTTTTCATTTCATTACCCCTTGCTTTACCAGATATTTGTAAAGGCTTTTTTTCATGCGGTCAAGCCGCAGATAAACGGCGGCCTCCGTCATACCAAGGCGGGATGCGATATCAGACACATTGTCAAAATACCAGTATTTCCGCATAAAGATATACAGATTCGTCCTTTCAAGCGTGCTTAAATAGCGGTTCAGTATATCCGTCAGCTCTGATCCGGCGACCTTTTCAAAAACGTCGCTATCGTCCGGCAGAAAATCCGCTATTTCCTCAAGGCTCACGTTTTTTCGTCCGTCACGCTGTAAAGCGGTGTTTTTTCTGTGACGGTTGAGCGAAATATTGCGTATGACCCTGCAAACATAGGCGGACAAGGGAGACGGCCTTTCCGGCGGAATGGCGCGCCAAATACCCAAATACGCGTCGTTTACGCATTCTTTGACGTCCTCGTCGTCCTTGAGCACGTTTTTTGATACGCGGCGCATCAAAGCGCCGTATTTTTTATCAAGCTCGGTCAAAGCGTCCTCGGACCGCGCGAAAAACAGCTCTATTATCTTTTCATCGTCCACCGTATCACCACCTTCAACCATATACTACCGGAAATGATCTGTTTTTTATCATAAAAACGAAAAAAAATTTCAATTTTGCGGCTTCAGCCGCGCGCGCGGGGTGCCCCCCCTCACACCCGCGCGCTTACTTGCTGAAATAAAGGTCGGATTCTTTTCTGCTTTTAAATATTATTATTTCTTTTTCCTTGTATTTTTCAAGCAGGGCGAGCGTCACGGGACGTTGATCGGTATCGTAATCTCTTATCCATTTTTCAAATTCGGGATCGAAGCTCTCCTCCGTCCACGGCAGATCTGGATGTACGGTACCGACGCGGGCGACAGCGCCCGACAGGCGGTCTTCAAGCGGTATATCGAAAAAGAACACGGTATCAGCCGCCGCGATGCGCCGCTCAATAGTCCTGCCGTACTCGCCGTCGATTATATATCTGTCATACGACAAAATCACGTCAAGCCGCCGGTCGAAGACCTCGCGGCTGACGTGCGTTTTATCTTTATTCCAGAAAAGATTGTCAAGGTGATAAAGCGGCAGGCGCGTCACGGCGCAGAGCTTTCTTGCAAACGTGCTTTTACCGCTGCCGCTGCCGCCCAAAACGACGACCTTTTTCATTCTTCCCTCACCCGTACAAGAAGCGCTCTTCCCTCTCCGATTTTTATCTCCGCCGTTTTTCCTTTTATGACTTCATTGCTTACGCCTAACGGAAAATCGGTCTTCAATTCAGCGTTATCAAGCGGGTAGAGCGCGTTTTTTACACGTACGCCGCGGCAGACGCCCGTTATGTTGAGAAGCGAAAAGTACGGGTATTTATCCGAAACGTACGCGGGCTTGTCCGATATCATCTCGATCTCCGAGTAATCGTCAACTATAACGCCGTGTTTATCATTGTTTGAAAGCATCGTAAGTATCGCCGCGTTTCCGAGCGTATGATCGAGTCTGCCGCCTGTAACGCCGACAAGCAGAAATTCGTCAAAGCCGCGTTTAATGCCCTCTTTCGCGGCGAAAAACGTGTCCGTATCATCCTTTTCGTGCGGGAGAACTATCGTTTCCGTGCTTCTGTCCGGATTCTTTGCGGAATCAAAGTCGCCGATTATCAGATCGGCGGGTCTGCCGAACCTCTCCTCGTGCTTAAGCCCCGCGTCGCAGTAGATAAAGAAATCGCCGTCTCTGAAATACGCTTTTACGGCGGCGTACCGTTTTATTCTTGCGGCGCCGACTATGACGCATCTATTTGCCAAAGCCGAGCCTCCCCATCTCCGATACGTGTATGGCGATGAAGCCCGCGTCGCGAGCCGCTTTTATATAGTTTTTATCGTCCTCAACGACGAGAGTTTCCTCCGGCTTGCATCCGAGAAGCTCAGCCGCGCGGACGTATATCTCCGCGTCATCCTTCCCGGCGCCCGTTTCATCGCAGGATATGACGAACGAGAAATAACGGCGGAGACCGGTACTGCGAAGACCTCTGCAGACAAGCTTTTTGTCGTTTGCCGTGGCGACGGCCATTTTTATGCCGTTTTCAAGAAGTCTTTCCAAAAGCTCGTCGATCCCTTCCCTCGGCGTGACATCCGTATCGTATTTTTTTGCAACGATCGCCATAACGCCGTCAGATATTTCATCTTCAGTCTGTTCAAGCCCGTAATGGCGTTTTAAATATGACACGCTCTGCCGGTACGTAAGCTTCTCAAACTTTTTGTAAACCTCCGGATCAAGACGTCTGCCTATCGACGCCATATATTCCTCGTCCGCCTGACGCCAGAGATGCAAAGAGTTTATAAGCGTGCCGTCCGCGTCAAATATAGCGCATTTTATCATATTATCCTCCTGCAAAAGAGCCTTCCTCGGGGAAGGCTCTTTTATTTAGTTCATTATTCTTCCGTCGTTTCGGAAGCTTCCTCCGCCGTGTTTTCGTCGGCGGGTTTTTCTTCATTTTCACCGCGTTCGGCTCTGAAAGGCTTTCTCGGAAGAGCCGCTTTGCGCGAGAAGTTCATTCTTCCCTTTTCATCGGTGCCGAGGCACTTTATTGTGACGGTATCGCCCATCTTTACGACGTCCTCAACGTTTTCCGTTCTCTTGTATTCAAGATCGCGTACGTGTACGAAACCGAGGTATCCCGGGACTATCTCAACTCTGCAGCCTATCGGCAGGATCTCAACGACCTTGCCCGTGTACGTCGCGCCCTTGACCGGCTCGAACACGATGCCTTCTATTATCGCTTTTGCGTTGTAGCAGGCGTTCTTGTCGACCGCGGAAATGAATACGGAGCCGTCGTCCTCGATGTCTATCTTGGCGCCCGTGTCGGCGACGATCTTCTGGATGACCTTGCCGCCCGTACCTATGACGTCGCGTATCTTGTCGGGATTGATCATCATGGAGATCATCTTGGGAGCATATTCGGAAACCTCGTCGCGCGGACGGTCGATAGCCTTTAAAATGACCTCGTCTATGATGTAATCTCTGCCCTTGTGCGTCGTTTCAAGCGCGTTCTTTATGATAGCGGGAGTAAGACCGTCTATCTTCAAGTCCATCTGAATGGACGTGATGCCCTTGTGAGTACCGGCGACCTTGAAGTCCATATCGCCGTAGAAGTCCTCAAGACCCTGTATATCGACCATCGTCATCCAGTTATCGCCCTCGGTGATAAGACCGCAGGAAATACCGGCGACCGGCGCCTTTATCGGCACGCCCGCGTCCATAAGGGCAAGCGTGGAGCCGCAGACGGACGCCTGCGAGGTGGAGCCGTTGGACGAGATGACCTCGGAAACGAGGCGTATCGCATACGGGAATTCCTCAACGGAAGGAAGCACGGGAACGAGCGAACGCTCCGCAAGAGCGCCGTGACCTATCTCACGTCTGCCGGGAGAACGGGAGGACTTTGCCTCGCCGGTGGAGTAACCCGGCATATTGTAGTGGTGCATATATCTCTTTTCTTCTTCCTGATCTATGCCGTCAAGCTCCTGCATATCGGAAATGGAGCCGAGCGTTGCGATAGTCATGACCTGCGTCTGTCCTCTCGTGAACAGACCCGAGCCGTGCGTTCTCTTGAACAGTCCGACCTCAGCCGCAAGCGGTCTGATCTGGTCGAGACGGCGTCCGTCGACACGCTTGCCCTGAAGCAGCCATTCGCGGACGATGACCTTCTGCAGCTTGTAGAGGATCTCCTCTATCATCGGATGTGAATCGGGATATTCCTCGTCGTATTCTTCGTAGATCTTGCCTCTGATAACGTCTATCGCGGCGTCGCGGACGGTCTTGTCGTCCGTGTCGAGCGCAAGCTTGACGTCCTCGGTAAACTCCGCGGCGATCTTGTCGTACAGGTCGTGGTCGACGTCGTGATGCTCATATTCGAATTTCGGCTTGCCTATCTCAGCCTGGATGGATTTGATGAATTTTACTATGTTCTTGATTTCCTCGTGCGCGAACATTATGGCGTTAAACATATCCTCGTCGGAAACCTCTTTCGCGCCCGCTTCTATCATAACGACCTTTTCCTCGGTGCCGGCGACGGTAAGCTCAAGATCGCTTACTTCTCTCTGCGCGGCGTTGGGGTTGATTATGAATTTGCCGTCTACCATACCGACGAACACGCCGCCTATCGGTCCGTTCCACGGTATATCGGAAATGGATATGGCGATGGACGCGCCTATCATGGCGGCTATCTCCGGGCTGTTGTCATGGTCGACCGCGAGAACTGTCATGCTCAGGTTGATGTCGTTGCGGAGATCCTTCGGGAAAAGCGGACGGATGGGTCTGTCTATCACGCGGGAGGTGAGTATCGCTTTTTCGGTGGGCTTGCCCTCACGGCGGAAGTAACCGCCGGGAATCCTGCCGACAGAATAAAGTCTTTCTTCAAAATCGACGGACAGCGGCATATAGTCGATTCCGTCTCTCGGTCTTGCCGACGCGGTAGCGCAGGCGAGTATGCACGTGTCGCCGTAGCGGACGAGGCAGGAGCCGTTTGCAAGTCCCGCCATTTTGCCGGTCTCTATCGTCAGAGGTCTGCCGGCAAGCTCGTAGTTGAATACCTTGTAGTTTTCAAACATTTCTTTTTTTCTCCTTTTATTTTTTCCGGAGATCCGCCTTAGGTATAACACTTACCTTCAAGCCCGCGTATCAGGCGCAAAGGTAACTGCTACACTTAAGACGCTCCGTTTGTTTTCGCAAAAATCGGAGACTTCCGTATGATGCGGAAGGTCTCCGAGATGCGTCCGTCTCCCCGGTATGAAAAGGAGACGGACAAATAAATTACTTTCTTAAGCCTAACTTGTCTATTATCGCTCTGTAACGCTCGATATCCTTTTCTTTCAGATAACCGAGGAGGTTTCTGCGATGACCGACCATTTTAAGAAGACCGCGACGGCTGTGGTGGTCGTTCTTATTTGTTTTGAGGTGCTCTGTGAGCTCGTTGATACGGGTAGTCAGTATGGCTATCTGTACCTCGGGCGAGCCCGTTTCGCTCTCATGAGTTTTGTAAGCGGCAATTATTTCCTGCTTTTTCTCTTTGGTCATTTTTTTATCACCTTTCAATTAAATATTCCGTACACCGAGCATTCGGCGGGTGACTGTTTACCCGAAAACCCAGCGTGCGGTAAGAGTTCATACCGAAATGATATTATACACTAAAAATCCGCGTTTGTAAAGGGGGTAATATAAATATTTTTAAATATTTTGTAAATTATCGCGTATCTCTTTTCTTATTTATCAAAGTCACGATAAACTTGACCGCGAAGTTGATTAAGAGAATCATCATCGAGACAGTCGCGGCTTTGCCTATGTCTATCTGACTTTCGGCGCGGGAAATCATAAGCGACAGGGGCAGCGGGGCGGGCGGGGCTAAAAGCGAGACGGCGGATATCGTCATCATCGAGTTTACGAAGAAGTAAACCGCCATTTCGTAAAGCGTAAACCTCACCTTAGGTATCAGCACGTCCTTTATGATAAGCACGCGCTTTATGCCGAGCGTTTTTCCGACGGCTTCAAGGTCGGCGTTTACCTTGCCGAGCGTGTTATACATCATAAGATACGGCGAGGCGAAAAAGTGCACCGAGTTTGCAAGTCCTATGATAAACACCGTGCCGTAAATGAACGAGCCCTTGAAGAATATGACGTACGACAGACCGAGAACGAGACCAGGTATAGCGACGGACGTTATGGACATCAGATGCAGCGCCTTTGATATTCCGCTTTTCGCTCTCGTCGTCATATACGCG
>JAEEGL011588016.1_pt1 | contig 46107 bp, 59 predicted proteins | sample 9134231 | NCBI WGS metagenome assembly JAEEGL01 (sample SAMN16246548, study PRJNA631951) | gut metagenome | biome: gut microbiome; feature: rumen; material: fiber-attached | host: Bos | place: Iran: Karaj | collected 2018-10 | reverse complement strand
TTTAAGAAATCTGTAATTGCTTTCTTTACAGTATCTTCACAAGAACGAGCTGTCAAAAAACAAAAATCATATCCAGCTTGAATATAGTCATCCATTATTTTCAAGTTCTTAATTAATGGTGTACCTGAAATAATTGAATTATATACTTTAACTGGATTTCTAAAATCTCTATAATCAAACCATGATCTCTTATCTGGGTCTCCTGCATCAGGATCTTTTGCAAATTCATCAGTAGATAATGCTATTTCTTGTTTCCCAGGTTCTTTCTTATATACTGATATTTGTGATGGATCTACCTTTAATATTGTATCATCAATATCAAAAACAATTAATCCTTTAACAGAATTAGGAAGATCTTTTATCTTTTCATTTATATATACAATTAAAGATTTCATTTATTATTCAGCTCTATTTAATTTAGAATCTCTTTTCAAATCAACTTCAGGTCTATCTGTTGAAGCAAACTTAACTTTTAATTTTTCGGCACATCTCCAACCCCAGTGAAATGGTTCTAAAAATTCCATTCCTACTCCTATTTCATTATAATCATATCCATTTGCTTTATTTGCTCTAAGATAACCTCCATCTGCAAAACTATCACCAAATGAATCATAATTAGATATATGTTTTTTGTTGTATTCTTGCCAACCCCAACATAAAAGACCATAAGCAAATGAACGAATATTGAAATCACTGTTTCTTGTTCTATGATCATTTACTTTCATAAAAATCTTACCAATTTCAATTGCATCTTCAACAGTAACTTCTTTGTCTTTATATTCTAATAAGTCATCTTCAGTCCAAACCTTTTCTGGAACTTTTTCTTTTTTGATTTTTTTCCATAAAGATTTAATCTTATCTTTGATTCCTTCTTCAATAATATATTCTTTTATATGTTTCATGTTAATTCAAAATGATTTTCAGGTTGATAGTATTCTGCAAAATATATTGGTCTTGCATTTCCATTACGTTCTTTGAAGACATCCAAGTCTCCATATTGTGATATAAGATTTTGAAGTAATCTTATAAGCTCTGATGCTTTTACGCCTCTATCCATAAGCAAAAGAGTATTTTATTTATATATAAAAATAAAATTTTATAAATCAAAAAAGGTGGCAACAGCCACCTTTGTTACACAATATCTCGAGGATATATTACTTGTGCTCTCACTAGCCATTTCTTATCAGGCAATTTATAATCAACCATTTTCTGGAAATGACGTCTTGTTCTACGACAATGTCTTTTTGCCCAAGTATCAATTGTGGCTCCCAATGAATCATTTTTCAATTGAAACTTCCAACGCTTATACTTTTGCTTTTCAATTACTTTCTTTTCATAATCATTCAAAGGAGTTGATGAATTAATACGATACATATTGTTCTTGCCTGCATATTGTGGTATATATCCAGTTTCTGCACTGGAGAATCTACCAATTGATACTGCAGTTCCTAAACGCTTCTTGTAATGTTTTGCTTCTTGCTTACGACGATAATCAAGACCTCTCATTTCTTTACTTTCTTTAATTTAATTGTACTTGCATTCTGTATTGTCTGATAATATTTTCCATCTATATCTTTTCCATAACATGAAGAACGACCAGTAATAACTTTCATTCCTTTTAAATCAGGAAACATTTTATAGAATCTTTTCCAAGCAGTCTTACGTTTAAGCTTTGGAACTCTAATCATTGAACTATATGCCCAGCTTTGCCCTTTACCAACAAAACTCATATCATTATCTTTTTGAGCTTTAGGCTTCTTGTAACTGTAAGAATGTCTCTGAACATAATAATCAATATTGTCCAACATCTTTTGAGAATATGCTAATTTATCTCTTACATATTTTTCATCTTTACAGTTTTCAAGCCAGCCTACTTTAAAATAGCTTCGTTCACCATCAAGCCAATTTTGACAATGTCTTATTTCAGCTTCCCAATTGTCTTTGAACTGCTTTCTAAAAACAGCATTATATTCTTCTATTGAATTAGATCTTTTCATAATAATTATTTTATAACTTCAACAAATGTATCATAACCACTGTATTCAAAATTATGACGGAGTTTAACTTTATCTCCAATACGAACATTATGATACCAAGGGCAACGACGCTGAGCAACATATCTCTTATTATAATCATAATAATAAACTCGACGTTTACCACCCTTTTGATTAACAGTAGTTATATATTCAACAGGTTTATGATATTTATAAATTACTGAATCTTCATTAAATGGATTAAATCGTACCTTCCAGTAATATTCAGCATTTTCTTTCAATATGTAATCTGATTTCTGATTTGTAAGATTACAAGAAGTAAACAATACGAGTGAAATTAAAATCAATACGAAATATTTTTTCATTGTCTTTATATTTTTTACAAATAATATATAGTAAATCCCAACAGTTTATTCAAACCATTGGGATAAATTTTTATATAATATTTTATTTCGGTGTTACTCCAGGAAGTCCTACAATTTTTCGAGCAGTATCATTAATCATTAAATGTTGATGTGTTGGATACATTTCAAGCATATCTGACAAATTATCATTATATACATCAAATAATTTGAAATTTGTTAATGTTCCATATAAATTACTAATCCATACATCAGATTTCTTTGTAGTTGAATATTCAATATTATATTTACTTACGTGACTTGAAATTGGATTATCCATGTCAAACCAATAATGATTATTCTGAAGTTTATATAATGGAATATTTTGATTATATGTATACTTATATGCATTAAAATCAATCAAGTTCATGCATTTACTGAATCTTAATACAACTAAATAATTTTCATTAAGATATAAATCAATTGTATTTTCTGGGTCTACATCTATATATAATTTTGCAATATTGATGTCTTGCTTGATTTTGATATTAATGTTTCCAATATGAACAATTGTGCCTTCATAGTCTCCAATTAATGGATTGATAATAAATGAACAAGTACATTCTTCACCACAGAATTGTTTTTGATATATTACTTTTGACTCAATATTATTTGTCATAAAGCTATATTTAGAATCTGATATTAATGTACCTCTATAATAAAGATTATTGTCTTCAATTGAAATAGTATCACATGTCATATACTTTCTTGTTGCATCAGATTCATATATATTATATAAATTATTTGCTGCATATACAGGTGCTGTATTGCTTGCTTCGCCAGAATCATATGTTGCATTATCGTCATCTCCAAACAAATCTTCATATTTGTTTTTAACAAGAGTATTGACCATTGTTTCTGTATCACCCAATTCAACTGAATCCTTTTCTTGATATTTAGACAACATTACTTTGAATGTTGTTGCTTGCCACATTAAAGAACCATTCTTTTCTTCATATGCACCATTTACCATCCACATACGTTTCATCATAGGAACATATATGAAGTCACCTTCCATAGGTTGAACATTAATACCAAATGCTGTTGCAAATGATTGCTTTGTTATTTCAGGTTCCCAGTCATTTTGGAAGTCCATACCCCATTCTGCAAATTCTGGTTTCGAAGATGGCATAACTCCATCTTGAATAACCATTTTAATTTGTTTAACAGAATCAACATTCATTAATGTATATTCTTTAAATGTCAAATCCTTTGAATTTGCTTCAGGTTTTAATTTGAAATAATAAATAGGTATGCCTACAATATTTGAAACATTTTCTGCTAATGCTTGTTGTAATTGTAAAGCACTTTCCATATTTGCATAAGGATCATAGGTATTTGAACTTTCTTCAGTATTGAAATTAAATCCTTGTACTAACTGAACATTGTAGTCAGCATTATCTCCGTCAATTGTTACACTACATACTGGGCCGTTTACTTTAATCTTCAAATAAAAATCAGAATCAAGTTCAACAGTATTTGATAAACAATCATCATATGACATATAGCAAGACCAACACAAACCATCAATACTATAACTATATTGTAATTCTGATGTATCATAAGGATTACAGTTATTATTGATAGTGATCTTACTTATGTCATTTAATGCGTAAGTTAATATAACTTCCTGTGGTGGATTACAACCACCTAAACAATTATAATTATTAAAATCCATATTTATCCTTGATATGTAATCGTTACTGAATTTGCATTATAACAGTAATCATATAATTTTTTCCAGCATTCCCAAGAATTTTCAAGTTTACCGTTTTGATAATTGCCTGTTATTAAACAACCTTCAGACCATGCTACACTTGTTCCTTGGTGTATTCTTATACCGGCTCTTCCTTTTGTATTCAATACTAGTGGAACATAACCTTTTGAATATATTGCAAATCTTCTTAATGGATCTCCAGCTTTGCCTTTTTTAATCCAATCTGCTCTACCTGTCATTGTACATCCTTTTTCTTTTCTAAATGCAACAGGATATGTTCCTGGAGTTACCATACTTCTTTCACCTGTATCAAACCAATATTTACCATTAACATATAATTTACCATAAGCAGCAGGACGTCCACCATGAGTAAATCTCGCGCCACGAACAACTGTTAATTTAACATCACTTGTTGTTCCACCTTGTGGTGGTTCAAAATTTAAGTTTTCTAATGATTCATTATCACCAAGCCCAATTGATGACATATCCTTTTTGAACTCTGTATGTGCAAGTATTCCTCTTAATATGCTAGCATGTGTATAATGGAGTTTTTTCTCATTGTCAAAGTATATTTCATGTAATGATTTTAAATCTTTATGATCATCCATTATGATACAGCACTAAATATTTTTTTAGTATTATTTTGCCTATCTTGCAATCCATTATAACCACCATTAATTGCTTTTGTTAATGCTTTTACATCACCTGCATTTGCTGCTGCAATTGCTCTTTTACCATTACCTGGGAGCATAAACCAACATAATGAAGCAGCACACCCAATTTCTAAGTTCTTACAACATAAATCAGGATCTTTATGAATATCTGCACTTATTCCAAGTTTTGGAAAACAATTTTGTGTTATTTGTTTATAATTAGTTTCCCATGTTATTTGAATAGGACCTCGCCCATAATATATTTTTCCATAAGGCCCAGCAGGTTGTCCATATTTACGTCCTTTGCCACTTCCTATTTCATGTGTGTATCTGAAATTACCACTTTCGTGTGCAAATTGAGCAAGCACCATTAATTTACCTTTATCAGTTAATCCAACTTTACCTCCATATTTATCTAATGCAGATACAGCAGCTGCAGCGTAACTTCTATTTGCTTTTGGATAAATTTGCATTAATTTGTCAATAGAAATTATTCCACCTTTATAATTAGAGAAATCAATACTAGAACCACCATCTGGTAATTCTGAAAAGCCATCTCCAGTTGACATCTCATCAGCTGAAAATGGTTCTTTAAATTCAATAGGAGTTTCTACTAAATAATTTCGATATTCAATCTTATTATTTGTATCTCCCATATCATATCCCATATCCTCTATAACTAATTTATATAAATTTATTATCGTATGAGATAACTCTTTTACATAAATCTCTGATTCGTCAAGCATTTATATTATTGTGTATTATTGTCTAATTCTATTGGTTCTATTGACGGACCTTGTAAATTTATCCACATTGATAATTGTGTAGCATCTTGTGCAATAATATTTGGCATATCTGCGCCTTCCCATAGTTTTTCTGTAAATAATGGAGTCTGCCATTCAATAACAAGCATACCCATCATTACATTATCTTCATTATATAATGTATTATAGAATATTGCAGTTGTACGTGGATCTTTTACTAATGAGAACAATTGTGGATTCTCATCTTCCATTTTTTTCATATCTGTATAAAGTTTCTGGTGTTTTCCTGTTCGTTTAACATCTCCAACAATTCTTGCCATAGTACTATATGGTAAACCGACAATCTTTGTACCTATTTGATCTAATCCTTTATCAAACCATTCATATGTACATGTATATTTTGCAAATGGTGAACCAGCTAAATTCTTATATGAATTATGGAACTCAATGATGAAAGCTCTTACTGCATGGGTCTTATTCATTATATCTTTTAATTCATCTATAATACTTTCTGCTACTTCAATTCGTTTCTCTACTTGTCTATCATGTATTTCTGCTGAAGCAGTATCTTTATGCATTATATATGAAAGTAATTTTTCATTTTGATTACTTATTGCTTTTACTAATTCTGTATTTTGTTTTGCAATATTATTTGAAAGCATTTCCATTTGGTTAAAGTTTGAAGAAGACATCTCTTGTAACTGACATGTTACTGTATCAGTAAGCTTATTTGCGACGTCATTCATTCCACCTTTTACACCGTCACTAATCTTATTTGCAACTAATTTAACAACAATATAAATTAGTCCAATACCAGCAGCTATTAATAGACTCCACCAACCATACTTTCCTATTATTTCAAAGAGAGTACTTAAATCCATTTTATATCATATAAAACTATATATTTTTTATTTAATAAAAATAAATTTTTTAACATATTAATAATAAAAGGAACGTTATTCACGTTCCTTTCTAACCCATATTAAAAATTCATTTCTATTTTCATGTTCGTCAATTGAAATATAATCTGGTGTAATATCTGTTCCTTCAATTTCTTGTCCAACACAAATTACTGGACCACCTACAGGATCTATCATTGTTATCTTACCTTCATTACGATAAAGTTTCTGGATTTTATATGGTAAGCATAATTGATAAATTGTATTTTCAGAATTTCCGTTTTGTACTAATCTTAAGTAATTATCAATATTATCACGAGTATAAAGTTCAATTGTCTTGTTCTTGAATATTACATCATTATGAACAATTTCCCATATAGTCTTAAATAATTCATCATAAGAACCTGAATTATCAATTATGTAATTATAATCTTCAATATCATCAAGTTCATGTTCTGCAATATTATCTAACTGCTGAACTGAATTACGATTAATTGTTATTGTGATACCATTATTTTCATAAATGTAATTAAGTTCATGATTAAATCTGTTATCAGTTACAATAACATATTTAAGATTAGGGTTACGATGTTGTTCTTCTCGTATTTTATTACGAACAATATTAACAAAAATTTGTTTGTTTACATTTTGTTGTAATACATAAGTACCTATATAAACTAATATTTCTCTTAATGACATCCAATATTTAATATCATTTGTATTAGAATATCCTGAAAGATTATAATAGTAATCATCAGCTGTTACGAGATGTTCCTCATCTGGTTTTATTTCTGTATATTGAAATTTATCATTAAGACAAATCCAAGCATTAGATTTATTTTGATAAAATCTTTGTACAGGAATACCAAATATAGTTGAACATATTTCTTTTAATTGGTCAGCATATGCAATACATAATACTGAAGAATCCTTATCTAATTGAGAAGGAGGAAATGTTGCAGATTGTGTAGGATTTGTATATCGAGAAAAATAATATTCTTTACATTCATCTAAAGTTTCCCAGTCTTTAGATAATATAGTCTTAAGCATCTTTGCAACAGTATCTTTACCAGATCCTGCTAAACCATTAAGACCAATGTATAAAAGTTTGTTCATCAAAAAATATATGCATATATTTATCTAATTATATAAAAATAGACAATATATGCATATAGTTAAAATATATTAAAAAAAATATTTATGCAACTTCTTGTAATGACATACTTAGCATTGTATTACTCCAGTTGTTTGTTCTAATAATTTGTACTGCTTCAGCTGAATCTAAAAATGGATTTGCAACAACTCCCATACCAACAAATGCATAATTATTATTGTATGCTTTAGCAGCATTATCAACATCAGATTTGAATGCTCTATCAACTTTATTTGAATTTGCTTTCTTTTGTTCATCTGTCATTGGAGTAATCTGCGCAGTAACCTTATTACTTGTCATATCTTCCATTACTTGAACAGATTCAGAGCCAGTAGTTTGTGTTCCTCCTGAACCAACACCTCCATAGAAATCTTTAAGATCGTGGTGACCAAAAACATGATACAATGCAGTTGCACCTTGTGTATACATACGACCTATTTCGGTTACATCACGAGGTCTTGCATGTTTTAATGTTATTGATACTTTCAAATCAGTAGGGAAATCATCAATACCTAATGGACCACTATGTGTGACTGTTGCATTTGTTAATATTAAATTACCCATTGCTAATATAGGATTACGAGGATTACCAATTGTAACGTGCCATAATCCAACATCATCACCACTTAATAATGATTGCCATGCATATAATGTCGGTCTTCCCAAAGCATTTTTAAGATATCCTTTAGCTGCTTCAGATAAACCTGTAGTTGTTGATAATTGTTGAATATATTCCTTTACTTGACTTGCTGCAGCAGATGGATTTGATATTGCATCTTTTGCCATATTCATAGCTTGACCTATAGCACCTTTTGCCCATGATCCAATAGATCCCAAAATACTTTCCCATGATATACCACCCTTCATTAATGATGAAAAGAAACCACCGAGTTTATCAAAAGCATTATCAATAAATGCACTTGTTTTATTAAATGGTGCCATATCTTGAGGTGGGCCAATTAATTTACGAGAACCACCCCAGAACTTACCACGTCTATATGTTACTTCAAGTATATTTCCAATTAAATCAAGTAACGCAGAACGTGGATTAATATTATCGTATGCTCTTAGTTTATATGAAAAATTCAATGTAAACTCTTGAGAGAACTCTAATTTACCTTCATATATATTAGTTGATTGTACTGTATTCTTTGGTGTATATACTTTATTGTTATCGTAATTTCTTAAAAGACCATTATTTTTACCAATACCTTGGAATACCTTTGGTGTCAATTTTGCACCAAGCCATCCCCATAAACTATGTTCACCAGCAGTACCCGCATTTACTGATTGACTATATACTGGGTTTAATGAATTAGATATCATACCCAATATACCTGTAGTAGGATCATCTGCTTTTGATTCTTGTTCTTCAATTTGTGCATTAAGTTCTTTCCATGTTGCATGATAACTATACTTACAAATATCTTCAAGTTTATTGTCATCTGTATCAAACCATGTTACAAGACGGCCAACATCACCTTCAACTTGGAAAGAATAATCTTTATCTTCAGCAACATGTTTAGGTGTTGTAAATCTAAATATATGATCTCCAACTGGGTGAGCAAATTTTCTTAATGTAATCAAGTGGTTATTTGCAACTTTACCTAAATCTTTACAATACATAAAGTCAGCATATTTATATCTTGCTTGACCCATTGGGCTATTTGCTTGTTTTGATAAAGCACATAATGTACGAATAGAACAATCAGATGTATTCTTATCTAAGTTTGTATCAATTGTATCATTAATTAAAGGTGTATTTCTTGTAAGACCCATCATGCTAACACCATATAATGGATTGAACATTGATGGAGCAACAGATGTATTTGCAATATCTGCTTTTAATGAATCACCATTCTTTTCTCCAACACTTGTTAATGATTTTGCTTGTACTTTATATACCCAGTCATAATCTTTTGCTAATGCAATAATATCAGGTGGTAATTCCAAAGGATATTCGTAATATACTTTTTCATCATCTGACTTTGCATTATCTGAAGAAATTTCTGAAGGATTCATCATTCCTAACATACTTGGATAAGCTTGATAATTTGAAATATTAATATTTTGTTCTTTAAGCATTTCCTGAACAACAGGAACACTTTTATTCAAATTCATACCACCTTTTATTATTCTATCAATATCAAATTTAGTTACATATGATTGTGACTTTGTTGAACCATACATATTTTGTGATTCATTCAAAGTACTAGGAAATGATTTCATTAATTAAATTAACTACATATATTTTGTTATATATAAAAATAATTTTAAAAACAAAAAAGCAGCATCACTGCTGCTTCAATATCTTTGTAATAAAATTTTCATATTCATTTTCAGCTTGAAACACTTGCTTAGGACGAATATGTTCAGTTTTTATAATATCAAGTATTTCAATATTTGTTACTTTACCACAACAGTTATCATTTTCCTTTAAGAAATTAATTAACTCTTTTTTGATTGCAGCTCGCAACACTTTTCTATTTTTGCCTTTTGTTTCAATTTCAAAAGACATCTTCAAATTAAATTCATCCTGTACTTTACAAATAACTTTGTATTTCATTGTAAATATAAATCTTCTAGTTTATCTAATACTTTGCTATAAACAATTCTTTCTTCTTGTGGAACATTCTTGTCATTAACTTTATGACAAAGCCACTTATCTAATTCTTTTAATATATCCATATTTATCTATGTTTAATGTTATAAATAATTCCACCAAGAGTTGCAGCAATAACCATTGATATTAAAAACAATGTCATTAATACATACCATATTGCAATATTAACCCAATATTTTGGAGATGAACCTTCATCCATATAACGAAAATCTTCCCAAAAGTCTTTAATAAAATTTTTAATTTTCTGTATCATATTTTATATTATTTCATAATTTTGTTTATACCAAATATCAAAAGTGTAATATATATACCGATACATCCAAAAATACTAAGTACATGAAAATAAAAATGTTTATGAATATAATCAAATAAAACATCATTCAATAAATAAATTGAGCCAACCAAATATATGCAAGAAATAACTATTGAATATATTACTGCCCACATTACTTGTTTATCAATTTCAGGGTCACCACTATATAATGATGGAATATCATCTGAATCGTAACTTGCCCAAGGATTAATAAATATAAACATATTACTTATAATATTTATTTAATTCAACATTAGTTTATGTTCATCATAACGTCTCTCGATATGTCCCTTAGCAGATATTCTACTTGTCTTAACAGCAGCAATTGTAAAGTTCAAATCATTCTGATTTATAAATCCTGGAGTATTCTTATCATAACGGCATTTTGACCAACGATTCCAAAATTCAGTTAATGTTACGCCACGTTCTCCACAATTATAAATTAAACTACCAAGTCCATCAATAAATCCTTGTGAATAAATAAATCGTCTATCATGTTGTTTAATAAGTCGATTGATTGCATCATTTACCCATTCAATATCCTTTTCAAACAATTCATCTGCTTTCTTTTGTGAAATATGTTCAAGACTTTCACCGGGTTGTATCTGATGACCCCAACCAACAGAACGACGTTGTGGATCTGGATCATTATAAGCATTCAATACACAAGTCTCTTTTGACTTAATAAAATCTTTACCAGTTTTTGAAAGCCTATAAGTATTAGGACGTTTAAGATGTTCAACATTTACAGTCTGTTCAGAAATATTGAACATGGCTGAAGTATTGAACAATGAATCTGTTTTCACAAAATTTGTATTATTTTCAGCTGACATGAAACTGGTACAAAACAGCTGATAAAATATTGCTAAACAAAAAATTACTGAAAGAAATCTGTTTGGTGTAATTTTACTATTCATCATATTTATTGTTTGTTACAATTACAAATATAATATAGTAAAATCTTTATAAATTTCAAATAATATTAAATTATTTTTTAAAATATTTATTATAGTAAATTTCAATTCCTTTCATATGTATACATATTGTATCATTCAAACCACGAGGTGATAACAAATAATCAACATCTTGTTTATTATCCATAAAGAAATTTTCAGATAATGTAGCTGCACAATTAGCATCTCTAATTATTTGATAATTTGCTTCCCAGTCTCTATCACCATCTTGTTTATCTTCACGAATTGGTTTTTGTTTAGTTTGACCCTTAAATGAGTCTATATATTGTTTGTTTTGTTTTAATACGAAATCAGCTCCTTCATATAAGCATTCAGCAAGTTTATCAGATATATTTTGTCCTTTTGTTGTCCATGTTGACCATCCACGTCCTGTCATCCAAGCACCATTTCCTGATGCATTTACATGAACAGATATCATAATACAATTTGCTGCCCCATATTTTCTACAATATTGATTGATACGGTTAACACGAGTATCTAAACTAATATCTGTATTTTCAGGAGTAATCTTAATAGGAGTATATTCTTTATAACATTTAAGACGGTCATATAATGCATCTACAACTTCTCTACAGAATTTCCATTCAAAGAATTGGTCTCCATTTGCTAACTTTGGAGAACGCTTGCCTGGAGTATTACATCCATGACCATTATCAAGTAATATATATAACATTATTTCGTTAATTTTTTATTAAATTGTATCTGATAACAACCTCTATTTGATGGTTCGGTTGTTAAACCATGAAAATTGCAAATATAAGATCCATTTACCATTTTTTTATATTCATTAAAAAATTTACAATTTCCGCATATATCTGTATTCATTTTATTGTCATCTATATATTTATAAAGATAACAAATTTACTCGAAAACTATTTTTGACTCTCTTTTAACATTTTCAATTGAGTCAGAACTATGCATAGCATTTTTCATATCGTTCTTTCCCCATTTGTCTCTAACTTTATCTTTAAGTGAATCCATTTCTTCAATTGGATCTTCGCATTCCTTATAGCATTTTACACATAAACATTCTCCAGATGACATATATTCAACAAGATCATCATAGAAATCTTTTCCTTTATGCACCATATATAATTGTTCAGCTTGCTCTTTTGTTAATGTTAGTTTCTTCTTATCAAGAATATCCCATTCATCTTCTTCTAACATTTTAAGCCAAGCTTCTTCATGTTCTAAAAATTCAGGTTTTAATATAACGAATGAATTTACATAGTCTTCTTTCGATTCGTTAATTATGTAGTCTTTTAATGATATCATAATATCTTTATTTAATCTATATTTAAAAATAATTAAAAGCAGTACCAATGTACTGCTTTATGATTATATTTCTGTACCTGCTACAAATGGATCATCTCCTTGGCTTACATATAAATGATCATTTTCTATATCATACAATCCTATTTCGTTTGTTGCTACTTTTTTCACAGGTATTAAATTTCTAATAACTTGTCCACCTTTTATAAATCTTAAATAATATAAATCAGCTTCAACAAATCTAAATGGATTATTTGAACTATCTAATGCACAAAAAAGATGACAACTAAAATTATTAATTTGTGAATCTGGTATATTATCTAATATTTCAGAAAATTCATAAATATTATTATCTACTTTGTCATGATCTTTATAGTATAAATATTTAGATCTCCCACGTTTATCACGCCAATACCAATAACTATTTGTAAATTGCCATTTTGTAGATAATTCTATTGATTTTTTATTTGAATTTTCCATATATCTTAAAACGAATCCAGGATATGGAGAAACTTCTGGTTGAGCTGCAATTAATGTACCTTGTTTATTTGTACTATCTTTACCACGATTTCTAATATTAAATTTAATATCAATTTGTATATCATCAGTATTTTCCATTAAATGGCATCCTAAATCAATATATTGTCCACCTGTTGGTGTACTACTTATATATTCAAGTTGTTTATATTTCTGCATGAACTTAACTGTATTTAAGTTGCTATCAAGATAAATATGTGGACTAACAAAATTAGATTTCTTGTATATTTCTAATAAGGTATTGTCTTGAAACTTTTTTATATATTTCATAAGAAAAATCATTTATTTATTAAAAATAATTGTTATCATTTTTCTATATTATTAATACATTATTGTTATTTTAAATTAATTAACAAAAACAAATTAGAAAATATGAATTTAGAAAAATTAATGAAGATGTTAGCTCCTTATGCTGGCATTGATGAAGATGATGTACAAGTATATGACTTAAGTACTGATGAAGGATTAAAAGGTTATAATGAACAATTAGACCAATTAGAAAATGCAAGTTTAGATGTACTTAATTCATTTGGTATTAATGGAAAGGAATGGATAAAGAGTATGCGTAATCTTGGAAAGAAGATTCATGAACAAAATAAAAAGCAAGAAGAAAAACAAGAAGAAAATAAGATTAAGAAATCTCGTTCTCTTATACATGAAGCTGTTAAACAAATGAAACGTAAGGAAGAAGATCATTCAGATGAGCCTGAAGAGGATGAAAATCCAAAAGTAACATTTGTTCGTCCATCACAAAGATTAACAGTTCCACAAAAATTACAATTGCATAAAATTGTTCAAGAATATGTTGATACAATGATTAAGCCATATAATGATGGTCATTTAACAAATGGTCAGATTAATGATGCATATGCAGGCTTATATGAGTTTGCAGCATGGATAATGAACAAATAAAAAATATTGATTATGGGAACTGATGCTTAATGTTGATGGTCTTAAAGATCAGATAAAACAATCTATTCAAGAAATTGTAATTCCTGCTATTAAAGAAATTGAAAGAGCAAGACAACCTAATAAAAGTGAATTAGGAGATGAATTAGCAGAACAAATAGCAAATACATTTGATGAACTTGTTTCAGAACCATTAGCAGATAATCTTGCTAATGCAATTGATTATTACATTAAAAATATGGCAATAACAGGAACCATAATAACAGTTGGTTCTCCAGTTACACAAACTGCTGTTATAACATCAATGCCAACTCCAGTTGCAAATGGTAAAGTTCCAAATACATTAGGTATATCATAAATAAAGGCAGTACAATGTACTGCCTATTTTAATTTATTTTAATTTTAGTTGTATACTTAAATTGATGTTGAATATCACGATCTAATGAATATTTAACTGATACATTATAATAACCACTTTCATATTTTGAATTATTTTTTGGTAATGATAATATTGTCATTTCTCCATTAGAATCAAATTGTGTTCCTAAAGACATTCCTAAAGACATAGGTTCAATTTTCCATTTTGAACTTATATTACCGTTAAATGGTAATCTATCATTATTATGTACATAACAACAAATAATATCATCATTATTAAATTGATTATATCCTTCAGATGCATTGAACTCTAATCTATTTAATAAATATTCTTCTGAACTTCTATTATATTTTAATACATAAGTATCATTTAAATTACCATTAAATTCTTTAACTTTATCTTCTTCAAGTATTTTTAAATCATCATTGTTTCGTATTTTATCGCAAGTTTCTTGAGATATATATAATCCATACCAATATTCATAATCATGCATTAAGTAAAAATCATAATTCAAATATGAATTAAGTTTTAATTTATCAATACAATCATATACACTACTTAATAATTGAGGTTTTATTGTTTTATTTTCAATTGTGATATCATATACATTAAATTGTAACTTAAAGAAATCATTATACAAATCATATAAAACTTTATTTGAATTATCACCAAATTCAAATTCTTGGTTAAAATATTTTGCTTTTAATACTTTATTTGATGTCTCTTTAGCATTATATTTCAAACGATTTTGTTTTTCTATTTTCTTATTAATCTTTGGAATAATATAATAATTCTTTTCAGGAGTATTTTTATTATAATTAAATCTAATATTTTGAAGATTATTAATTTGTAAGTACACTAATACACGACGTTCATCTCCATTAAAATTAATTACATTACCAGTATTATATAATTTAACTGTACCATCATTTTCAATTACTTCAACACATAATCTTATATTATCACGGTTATCAATATTTGTAATTAATTCAACATTATATATACCATTCAAATTCTTTAATTCTTTACATAAATAATTTTTATAATCATATCTTACAATATCATTATCATCTGCATATCTATTATTAAGATTATGCATACGAATATAATTATCTAAATTGTTTTTAATAGTTTCTTCTGAATCATTTTCATTATAAATATATCTTTCAACTTCATTAAGAGAGGATGATAATAATTGTAATGAATCACTATCTGCATTATACCAATACATTGATGGATTTTGTGTAGATATTATATTATCGAAATCTTGATCTTTATAAATATATTTATCCTTAAAACTAATCAATTCGATTCCATAAGGATTATCATCATTTTTAATTAATGAACCATTAATATAAAGTTGTAAGAAATAATTATCATCAATATTTTTTATTTCATATTGTAAATTATAATACTTCTGTTGTAATTCATAAATATAATCAATTACTAAATAAAATCTATTTCTAACAATATGCATTTTCTGATATGAAAAATCTACTTTAATACTACTATATGTAATATTTTCAATATCATTTAATGATACTTGTATTTTATCTCCAAATTCATCATAGAATGATATTTGATAAGATAATTGATTTGTATATGGAACACTTAAATTTTCAATATAATTAATTTCATTGTCATCAAAACAATAGAAAATATTTGATGCAGAATCTCTATTAATATAGATATTTATATTTTCATATTGTTCATTCAATTCTTTTTTATAGAATCTATTATTATAAAAATCTTCTAATGTTGTATAATATAATGATCCAATATCAGTAAAATTAGTTTCTTTGAAATATGTAAATTCATTTGTATCATATTCAAATAAATTTGGTACTTCCCATATATGTTGATATTCACCATTATAATATGATGTATAATCTCTTTTTACATAAAATCCATATTTATAAAAATCTTGCGATACATTTATAGGAATATGTGGTTTATTAGGATCATCAATACTTGATGACCAATTCAATCCGTAAGTATCTGGATATCTTGTATCTATATTTGTATGAATTTCACCATCAAGATAAAATTTCAAATCATCATCATTGTTTAATAAACGTGTTGTTCCATGTATAAAACGTAATCCATCAATATACATGTTAATATTGTTATGGAATATTAAAATATTTTGATACATATATTCTTTAGTATATATATCAAACAAATGTAATGAATTTTTATATTTTACATTATTTGGCAAATTTACTATTGATGAATATTTTGAATTGATAACATCAGTGTTCATAAACATATTATCATATATAGGATATGTTGCTAATGCTATATCTGGATTTTCTGGATCTTGTGGATTTGGTAAATAATATTCATTTGTTGATGCATTGTAATTAAGTTGATTATTACTATATAAGAAGAAATTTATACCATCATTAACATATGTACCATCATTATTTTCAAATAATGTGCCTTCTTCATTTTCAAATAGTACTTCATCATCTTCATCATATACATTAATAATTGTATAATTAGAATTTTGAGATGAATTATAATCTTCTCTCAATATATAAATTTCACCTTCATATGCACATACTAATATGTTATCATTATTCATAACATCATTAGATGGTATTGATATTGATTTACCAATTAAATCACTATGAATATATATTTTATGTTTCTTATCATAGATATCTGTAATTATTATATATTGATAAAATTCCCCATTTATCAATGTTCCATCAATATGCATTAAATTATGTTCCAAATGATATTTTAATATTGTATGTAAGTTAATATCAAAATTAATATCATTTACATTAACTAATTGTTTATTATGCATATATGAATTAAACAAAATTTCTTTATTATTATTATCTATTTTATTTATTTGTTTAAATGGTGATAATAAATTATAATTTTGTTTAAAAAACTGATAAATATATTCTTTATCTAATAAATCAAATGTTTCAATATATGAGTATTTACCATTTATATCGTATGCTTGATAAATCAAATTATTAATTTCTTTTAAGTCATTTTCAATAAATATTGGAGTTCCCCATTCATTTGGATATATCAATATACATGCTTCTTGAGTTTCATCATTATAAATTAAATCATCAATATTAATATACATTAATTGTTCATTAAATTGTTCAGCTGAACTTATATCCATATTATAGTTATAATTCATAATGTTTATTTTTCTTATAACATAACATGGCTTATCTGTTTTATTATTCCAATTAATAATTAATGATTTATTCTTATATAATGAATTGATGATAATATTATTATAATCATTAGGCATATTATTTAATACTAATGATTCATGAATATCATATATTAAATTGCTTAAACTAGATAATAAATTAATATTGTTCATTTTATATATATCTTCTTCACCACAAAATATAATATTATGTATAAAAGAATTTTCATTATCAGCAATCTTACCAAATAAATAGTTATGATCATTTAAGTAATAACGATATTTAAGTATTCCAAAATCAATTGTTGGATTATTGATTTTCATCTTAAAATCATATTCATACCATTTATTATTTACTAATAATTTAATACAAAATTCATTATCTATCCAATATTGAAAATAATTACTTTCAATATCATGTTCTTTAATTGTTATATTAAGTTTCTTTGGATATATTATAAAGTTTTTATATTCATATGAATCATTTTGACAGAAACTAAAATGTGATTCATATATAGTTTCATTATTATATCCTTTTTGTAATAACAAGACACAATTATAATAATTAGATTTACTATTTGTAAATACAATTGGAATATTTACACAAGTATCATCTAAATAATACCATTCTCTATTATCAGTTTCAATATTTGTATTTCCTAAATTAAATTCATTAAATTGATCATCGATATAGTGTATCTGCTTTGTAAAATAATGTATACCATTACCTAAGAATATTACTTCAGATTTATTATTCAACATAATAGAAGGTTCATTTTTAGATAATGCAATACTATTTGTAAGCTTTATATCATTTGTAAATACTTTATATCCTAATGATGTTGAATGAATATTTAAGTGTATTGGTAAAAAATATTTCTTATAATAATATGACAAACATATTAGCTTAATACCTAATTCATTAAATGAAAAATTAAAATAAGGTTTCCAATACCAATATTTTTCATCATCATTTTCAATAGGCATATCGTTATTGCCTACTTTAATCTTTTCATAATTATCAATCAATGATAATAACTTAGGTTTGTTTTCACCATAAAAATCTTTATTAAATTCAAATGGATATTCTTCATCCATTTCTTTATTGATATATATCATTAAAGAAACAAATGCATCAGACTTAAATGTTTTAAATGATTCTAATAAGTCATTAGATATATTAAAATAGTCAAGAATATATTGTTGCTTAAATTCATTATCAGTTCTTAATAATTTTGAAATAGATATCTTATCTCCATATCCGAACCATTTTAATGATTTAATTGCAGAATCAAAATTACCTATTTCACCACGAATACCCATATAATTAAATAAGTATTCTTTCATTTTTTCATTAAATAAAGCTTCATTATATTCTTTGTTGTATAAGCTTTCTGAATATATTGCTTTAAGTATATCTTTAGGTAAAGATATACCCATATTATGTCCATTGATTATAAGTTCTTCATATTCAGCAATAAATTCACCACCAACTGATATATAACACCATTCATCAGTATTATTTGAATTATTATGTACATGAATCATTATATTTGTAATCCAAGTACCTGACTCTTTAGCCATAGCAATTGGATAAATAGGAATCATAAGATAATTTATATCAACAGAACCAGCTTCATTTTCAATTGATTTTATTTCAGTTGTCTTAATACAATAAAGATCTTCATTTGTTAACTTACTTTTTAATAAGTTATATTTTTCTTTATCATTATCAAATAAATTTAAATTAACATAATCAGTTAAATTAAAATTTTCTTTAGTAATTAAGTTTTGTAATTCTTTTGAAGATATTAATTTATAAACATTTGAATTATCGATGTAAATTTCAATATCTAAAATTTTATTGTAATCATCTTCTAAGTCTTCAATATCAAAATCTTTATTTAATTCATACAATGCATATATTGGCTTTGAATAGAAATTATTAACAGATAATTTTGTTGTGTTATTACTATCAATCCAAAATACATATGAATATTCCTCATATTCATATCCAATAGGTTTTTCTTTGTATGAAGGCAAACTAAATATGTGACCTGTATTATCTACAAATTCCATTAAATATAATTTATTGTTTATTTACTATATATAAAAATAATTTAATTTATTCAATTTCAAGAAAATAAAAGAGGTTCATAGGAACCTCTTTATTCATACCATGTTATATATTTGAATCTTTTTAATTTATCAACATATTTTAATAACATAATTATTCGTAAATCAATTAATTGTAAGAATGTAACAAGAATTGAATTACCTTTGAACAAGATTTTTGGTAATGTCTTGCTCAATATACCATTCTTTGCATAATCGTATTTATTATTTCCTGTAAATTCAAATTGTTTTACTTCATCAGAACGATATGTTAAACTTTGTTTTATATCCATATTATATAGTATTTGACATAAAGAAGTATTCAGCTGAATGTTGTGTCTTTATATATTCATCAATTTTATCAAGTTCCTCTACAGCCATATCATGGAATCTTGACCAGTTAATTTCAACATTACCCGGCATCTTAAAACCATAAGAACCTATAATAGTTGCAAGTCCTCTCATACCTAATGCAACACAATATCTAAAGAAGTAATAGTTATTGTATAAATCTTGTATGCGACATCTTGTAAAACATTGCAATATCAAATCAGAATGACCTAATGCACCAAGTATAACAAGACGATGTGAATTAGGATTATAATTGAATGTTAATGGAACATCAAACATTGCTTTATATGTTTGTACTTCATATAATGCTCCCATAACATCAGTTAAGTTATAACCTGTACCTGAGCCGAATACATCAGACAAGGTTCCGCCTGCTCCTGATGCTAATGCTGAGTTGTTCAATATCATACGTTCAAGTGAGAAGTCTCCCATTATTCCATAATTGAAACTATCTGTAGTTTTATATACACCAAATACAGATACAATTCTTTGTGGTAATGTTATTGTATTATTAGGACCACATCTACAGAAGTCCATATTTCTTACACAATAATATCTTTCTTCAACAGCAGGATCATAATCTTCCCAGAATTTTTGAGCAGCTTGAAGAATAAGTGGAGGTATTGCAGAAGCTGGTAATGGCATAGGCAATGCACATGATTGAGTAATCTCTTGAATTATTCTTTTAATGAAATTATAATCCATTTGGTCTTCAATTTGTGCCTTTTGCTTTAAATATTCTTCCATTCCAACAGTATTCTGCTGATTTGTTTGAACACAATTAGTCATATATCTATTATAATCGTAATATTTTATATATTAAAAATAATTAAAAATTAGTTAAAATATCTTTATAACATTTTAAGATAATGTTAAACTTTGTTATAGCATTTTAAGATAATGTTAAACTTTGTTATAACATTTAAAGGATGTTAACTATATTTAAAGAAACAAAAGGATAAAAATATCTATATATGATAGGTGGGTGACTCAATTTTTAATAATAAATTAGGAAATTATCTAAAGAAACTTAACGACCAATATAATAGTAAAGATAAATCATTAACAGAAATTCTTAAATCATTTAGTCAAATTAGTAGTGAATATAATGAATTAAATGAAGTTAAGAATCAAATTGAAACACAATATAGTTCAAACAATTATGCAGAATGTACTGAAGAGGAACAAGAGGATTTCTTTTCAGACCAATTACAATTTATTGAAACACTTGTTGTTAATAGTATTTATGAAAAGTCAGGTATAATTTGGAACTGGGGAGATATTTATAACTTAATGAAAGATCCATCTTATAAGGCTGTTGATAAAATTAATCGTAAGGTTGTTTATTCATCTTCTTCAAATCAACGTCCTATTGGTGATATGTCTTATAATATTTGGAATGGACTTCAGATTATAGATATTGATATTAAAGATGCTGAACTTGCAAAAAATATCAAGCAGTTCTTATTTGAAGACTTAAAACAATATCATTGGTTTTTAGGTTGTTGTATTTCTGCATCAGGAAAATCTTGTCACGTTTGGACAAAGATTACACCTATTTCAATTGATTTAAATAGTCGTCGTATTGAATATATATGTAACTTCAGACATAAATATTCATATGTTTATATTGTATTAATGAAGCATTCAAAGACTTATGGATATACAAAGGAGGATATCTTTAAGTATATGGATATGGCTATGTGTAAACCACAACAAGGTATATTCATTGCAGCTGATGATAAAGCTTTACTTAATACAAATTTTAAAGATTTAAGACTTGATGTAAATTTTGAATCTGCTTTTCAAAGTGGTGTAACAAGTATTGACTGGATATCACATCCTGACTTAAAAGATATTTTTCATAAACTTGAATGGTTTAACTTAAATACAAATACAACTGAAGATGTTGAAATAACAAATATCTCAGGTATTAATGATAGAGATGTATCAAAAAGTAAAGGACGTCGTCACTATAAACATGCACAACGTTGGCAGCTTGCAAATACATTAACTTCAATTTATGGAGAACAAAAGGCATTGGAGATAATGATTGAAATTTGTGATGGCACATCAAGACGAGAGTTAGCAGGAGACGTTCGTACTGCAGCAATTCACGATAAACCAATTTCTATATGGGCTGTTAAAGAATTGAATAAAAATCATGGATTTAAATTAACTGTTAAAGCAGACAATACATTTACAGAAGAACAAAAGACTGAGGAAGAAATAAAAGACGCAACAGTTGCAGGTTTGGATCCAACAAAGATATTGAATGAATCTTCAACATCAGTAATATTACATATGAAGAATAATCAATATCTCTCTGACTTAAAAGATGAAATCATTGCAAACTTATCTCATATAACATTGCTTGAAGCAGGTGCAGGTTATGGTAAAACTGAAATGATTAAAAGTCTTAAAGCAAAGACATTATTGATTCTTCCGTTTACTTCAACTATTAAAGCAAAGGTTGAAGCTGATGAAAAGACTTCTGATTGGTTGTATTTTTATGGTAATAAAAGACCAACACTTGATGATATATTAGGTGATAGAAATATGTCAATGACTATTGATAAATTCTCTCGTCTTAATGTATTTGAACTTGACCAAGCAGGATTTGAATATATTGTAATTGATGAATCACATTTATTATTTACAAGTTCATATCGTGATGTTATGTCACCAACAATTCAGCGTCTTGCAAATTGTAAGGCAAAGATAATTATGATGACAGGAACACCAACAGGAGAAATGTTGTTCTTTCCAAATATCAAACATATTAAAGTAATTAAAGAGGATTATAGAGTAAAGGATTTTGAAATACACATGGTTCCAACAAATATTGAGAAACTTGTTGATATGTGTGATGCTATGGCTCAAGATATAATTGATGGAAAGAAAATATTATTTCCAACAAATAAAGGTAATTTGTATTTTGAACAAGTAACAGGATTAATACAGAATTATCTTATGAAGAAAAACTGTACAAAAGAACTTAAAGCATTTTATTATAAGAAGTCTAATTATGGAGAAGAGACAATGGAAACTATTAACATTGATAAATCAATTGGACTTAATGATATAATATTCTGTACAAACTATTTGTCAGTGGGTGTTGATATTTGTGATAGATATAAGTTTAGTGTTTATTTCAATGAAACATGGATAGCACAAGATATTGAACAGTTTGCAAATCGGCTTCGTAATAATGATTTGTATATTAAATTGTTTTTGGAGAAAGAGGATTCTACAGGAACACCAATTAATTACAAATATATCAGTCCTTTAGATTTAAGTTTCAGTGAAAAGGATTTATTGTTTGCACGAGACTTAATACAGACTTGTAATGATATGCTTGAACGTAATAATGAGGAATCAAAATATAATCCTCTTATTCAATCATTATTGTCATCAAATAGATATCTTAAATATGATGAAAATGATTGTCGTTATTATATTGATGAAACAACATATAAACTTAAAGTATTCGAAGAAAGATATACTGAATATTCAAAGCAATTAAAGGTATTAGAAACAGGAATGCAATATTATGGATATACAGTTAATCTTATCGAATCTAATAAGAGAGTTGATGAAGATATAAGTAATGATACTGAAAACTTCTTGCGTCAATGTCGTAATTATAGATACAATTATAATACAGCCGAAACATTTAATTTCTTAAATCATCTTGATGATGGAAATATTGATATTTATAAAGAGTTGTTAAAAGGTTCATATAGTATATTCAAAGATGATGAATATAAAATTGAAAGAGAAGAAAACAATTTATATGCGAAAGATGTTGAAATATTGGAAAAGAATATACCTATTGTTATTGGTCTTTATAAGTTTTATGATTGTGATACAATTAAAGATATTTTTACATATTGTGTAGATAAAAAACAAAATAGAATTAATTACACAAAACTTAATCGTATAAGAAAGTTTATTCAAATAGAATCTAATCGTAAAAGAAAAAGATTGGATTTTCCTGTATTAAAATTTGTAAAACAATCACAAGATTGGGCTCGTGCACATTCTCATACAGATGTAACACAAGAAGAAGTAAATAAATTTCTTGCTGATTATGCTGTTGGATATGCAAATTCAATTAAAAATGTAGTTGTTGAAGATAAAGAATATCTTGAAACTATATTTGAATTGACAAAAGATTTATGGAAAATTGTTATATTACAAGGCAGACCTAATAAAGGAAAATTTACTATCAGTCCATTTGAATTGTTATGGGAAAAGAAAACTGATTTAACAGATATATATGGTGGTTCTGAATTAACAAAATCATTCTTTATTGAGGAATTAGTTGATGAAATGAAAGACAATTATGATGAAGATGAAGACGAAATTAATAAACCATTTGAATTAACTGAAAAGAAGAGAATTGCTGATATAACAAATGAATTACCAAATGTTGTTCATAGACCTTATGGATATTATGAATATTCAGAAATGGATAATTCTAATAATAGATTTATGAGAAAACAAGAAAATACCAATTCATTGAGAGATGATATATTTACTCAAGATAATGTAGAAAAGACTGATAAGAAAAACAAGAAAGATGATATGAAGGATCTCTTTGAATCTATTGAAGAATAAATACTATTTTATTAATATATGTTAAATGATACCGATGATGATTATCTTACAAGTATGGCAATTGGTTTATTTGTAAGTAATCGTATAAGTAAAAAGATTAGAAATATGGAAAATAAAGGTGGAGTATTGAACGGTGAGTTCATTAAGAAACATTTAGAAAGAGAAACAGAACTTGAAGATAAAATATTTGAACTAGAAGAACGAATAAAAAGTATAACAAAAACACCTGAAGGTGATACAAATCCTGAGGCGTATTATTCAAAAGATTCTGTGTATTATACAATATTACAAGGAATGATTCCTTATATGTCAATATCGTTGTCACATGAAGATGAGGTAATGAGAGTTACTGTTGATGATTGTCCTATTAATGGACATCTTGCAAAATATTTAGAATCATTAAGAAAAGAATATTCAGAACAAATTGAAAAAACACCATGGGGTATGCCTGTATTCAATACAAGCAAAAGCCCATTTATATTAAAAGTAGATTATGGAAATGAAGCAAATTGTAAGGTAACTGCAGCACCACAAGTTAATGCAGGATTATCTGACACTGTTGATATTGCTTCAGTAATGCCAGAATATGAAACAAAATATGGATTAGGTGGTAAAGCATATAAAAATTTTAATTGGAAATTTCATTAATGCCTGAAAGAATTGGACAAAATGGATTAGCATCAGAATTTATAAAGAATCAAATAAAAAAGAATACTGAACTTGAAAATCAAATATTAGAACTTCAAGAAACAATATCTTTATTGAAAAGAGAACCCGATAATGATTATGCATTATATCGGAGTATATTAGATATGATTATTCCTAATCTTAAATTTGAATATACTCAAGATGGTTATATAATAAAGATAGATCCACCATTAGTAATGCCGCTTGAACATATAAATGAATTAACTAAAGAAGTACAAAAATATAAAGACAATATAAAATGATATTTATTTTTCGTCAATATGATTCTCAAACAAGAATAATTATATATGCAGAATCATATTTAGAAGCAAAAGAAACATTGTTTGAATTAAATCCTTGGGCTGACAGAGTTTACAATATTCTTGAATATAAGATGTATAGCATAGATGATGTTATATATCATGATACATTAGGAATTGAATATGATATGGGAGGATATCCTCGTATTATTTCAGAAGATGAATTTAAGGAATTAGAAAAGAACAAAGCAATTCTTGATGAGCAATTTAAAAACATACATAATACAAAAGTATTAACAAAAAAGTTTGCTGGAGAAAATACTAATTTATTATCAACTGAAGAATTTGTTGGCCAATTGAAAAATCATGCAGAATCAGTTGGTAAAACAAAAAAGAGTATTTATCAAATGATGCGAGTTGTTGGTGATATTTGGGTTAAAGAATTTAAGATAAGATTTTTAAGTGGGTGTCCTCGTTATAGAGTATATGGTAAAAGCCGTTATCAATGCGAAAAGTTTCTTAATGATTTAATTGAGAAAACAAATATAAATTTTGAAAATTCATGGCCAACTGAATTATTAATAAAAGATTTTAATGATTTTACTGAAAATGATGTTTCAAATTATATGATGATGATTGATTATATGAAAGAAAACAATATCAATAAATTTCCATTTAGTACATACAAAGAAGAGGAACAATAAGTTCCTCTTCATTTTATATTTGTTCTTTCAAATGCAACTTCTATTCCATTCTTAATATCTAATTTTGCATTTCTTCTTGACTGTTTATTCAATCGATGTCTATCATATTTATTCCAATATCCATGATCCCATAATGTACTTGTATTCTTATATAAATGCAGCCAATTAGATCTTTCTTTTGCTTCTTTCCATGATTCAGCTTTATGCCAATGAGTATCTCCTATTGTTTGTGTTCCTGCATATCGTTTATCATTTGGATATGCTTCATCTTCCGATACTTTAATATTTTTACCCCACCCAATTTGATAGAATAATTTAACTCTTGAATTGTACTTATTAATTGTACGTCTACGTCTTTCAGCTCTATTCATAATATACAAATTAAATTATATTATAATATAGTAAAGAGGAGATTAAATTTAACCTCCTCAATTAAGTATTAGATTATATTGGTTAATCTCCCCAATAGGTGCAACCCTTATAAAAATTGCGGACAGATTCTGTCAAATCATCAGCATCCTTTTTCATCTGAGCCTCAGTTTCGGCATCAACAATGAGTTTAATATGTGGGCGGAAGCAAACCTGATGTGAATTATTTGAAGCTTCATAAGTAAGTTTCCAACCCATAGCCTTCTTGAAGTACTTGTTGTCTTTAACAGCATCAAAGCAACGCCCAAGCTTAGCTGGTGTCAACTCCTTATAAGAAATACAACAGTCGCCTGAGATACCCATTTCTCCAGGATTTACATCAAAATCAAAGAATGAGAGGTCATAATAGAAATCACTCATTTTGTATTCCTTGCGAGCCTTTGCAACCTCAGATTCAATATAAGCAGTACGCTTCTTCTCAGTCTTCCACTTCTTTTCAGCAAAATTGATGGCACGCTTGCGAGCCCATTCCATGTGGCTAAAGAAATTTCTTACCTTAGAGGCCTCCCACTCAGGAATGTAAAGGTCATTATATTTCTCCTCAGCCTCAAGAAAATCAGAGAACATTGCACGGATAAACTCCTCTGCAGTAATGGTTGAACAGTTGATGTTACGGGAAGTAAGAATAACAGTGCGATAATCGTTCATATTTCTTAAATTTTATTGTTACTAATTATAAATTTTAAATTTAATTTTCAATAATTACAAATATAATATAGTAAAATCTAAATAATATTCAAATTTTATAGGATTTTTTAATATTATATTTAATGAATTTATTAACAATTTTTTACTATTTTTATTTAATTATATATAGGTTAAAATGAAAAAGGAATTACTATTATTTTTAACTTCGAATTATATAAATGTTAATAAAGATTTAATTGATAACAAATATAATTTATTTGATGAAGTTAAATTATTGACTGAAAATGATTTAGATGATTATATTAAGCCAATTGTTGAAAGTAATATAAAGAAATATGGATTTAGAGGATATGGATATTGGATATGGAAACCATATATTATTTTACAAGAATTAAATAAATTACAAGAAGGCGATATACTTGTACATTTAGATATTCATTGTCATTTGAATATTATTAAAGATAAATTTGAAGATATTATAAATGAATTGAATAATCAATCAGTTATATTAGGCTATGCTGGATTTAATGATTATATGTACACAACAACAAAATTACGTCAACATATTGAAAATCATTTAGAATATAAATTTAATGAAAATGAATTAAATATGTTCCAATATGAAAGTGGAATACAATTTATAAAAAATAATGAATTTTCTCGTAATTTTATTAAAACATGGTTTGATTTAATGCTTTCGGGATTAGACTATGTATCAGATATGTATAATGATGATACATTAAATCATGAAACATTTATAGAAAATAGACATGACCAATCTGTTATAAGTTTACTTTATAAATATAATAAATTAAAACTTATTGGTTATCTTAGTTGGGATAATTTTAATAAATAATATAAATAATATATAATATGAAACTTCCTTTTGATAAAATTTATATAATTAATTTGGTTTCTAATAAAGAACGACACGATAATTGTATTAAAGAATTTGGAAAATTAGGTGTTGACAAAACTGATTTAAATTTTTTATATGCGACAAGAAATAATTTTTTAACAAACATTGAAACTATCATACCAACATTAAGAGCTAGTGATTATGATAAAATGCAATTAAGAGATAATAATACATATAATAGAATATTTGATAATGCATATGCACATTTTAATATAATTAAAATATCATATGAAATGGGATTAAATTCAATATTAGTATGTGAAGATGATGTTAATTTTATAGATGATAAACATATTGTATTAAATGTATTTAATAGTATGCCGAAAGATTATGATATTATAAAATTTTATAATTTATGCGACAATGAATATTTTCCAAATGATCCAATATATGATATAAAATATATTTTAGAACCTAATAGAGGTGGTCTTGGTAGTGCAATGATATATGCATTATCGAGAAATGGTATGAAAATTTATATAGATTTTGTTGAAAAAAATGGATTATTTGTTTCTGATGATTATTTTAGATATTTATATGATAAATGTAAATTATATTCATTAAATCAACGAATAATAAAAAATCCAAATAAATATTATTCAACATTACAAACATATTTATGAAAACAATACTTATTATATCTCCACATGGTGATGATGAACTTTTAGGAATGGGGGGCTATATTATAAATGAAATTTCAAAAGGTTCAAAAATTCATGTAATGTTTGGTACTGATGGTACAAATGAAGAAAATAGTAAACTAAGAATTAATGAAATAGAATCAGTTTCAAAATTTATTGGATTTACTTATGAAATTATGTATCATAATATGGATGGTACATTATATAAAATTCCAAAAAATGATATTGTTGGTAAAATTGATAAACGAATTAATGAATTAAAGCCTAATGAATTTTATAGTTGTTATCCATCACATCATCAAGATCATGAATTTATATATGAATGCGGTAAAGCAGCTATGAGACTTAAAGAAGGTTTTATACCAGCAGTTTATGGGTTATATGAATATATTTTTATAGATCCATTATCATTACCTCAAGGTGGTCTTATGTATATTGATATAACTTATGCAATTAACAAAAAATTAGAAGCATTTAAGTTATATAAAACCCAAAATAAAAAATCTCCTTCTCCATTAACTATTGAAAGTGTTAAAACATTAGCAGCAATGAGAGGTATGCAATGTGGTAAACAATTTGCTGAACTTATATATATTCAAAAAATAATTAATTAATAAATGAATAATCAATATAAAGAAAAAGATTGGAAAGCATATGTTATATATTGTAATGATGAACAAAAAAATGAATTTAATATTAAGGAATCAGAACATGTTCAACTTATAAATATTTTTGAAGATTTGCCATTAAAAAATATTAATCATATTAATCATCATTATTCACAAATTATATCAATGTATTATGTTTGGAAAAATCAATTAAAATCTGATTATGTTTGTATTTGGGATCATCGTAGATTTTTTACACCTATTAATTTTGATAAATTAGATAATGATGGAATTCAAGCATATTTTCATGTTTACACCGATATGACTCCATTTGATTATATGATTCATGAAGGTATTAATGAATATATTATTTATCAATTTATTAAGTTTATGATTGAAAAATATAATATAGATCACGATAGAATTATTGATTTAATATATAACAAACCATGGGAAGATCGTTTATGGCTTATTACTGGGTTTAATTGTAATTGGAAAGTATTTAATAACATATGTGATTTTACATTTAATTTTGTTAATTATCTTATACCAAATGGTGATTATGAAAATTATGATTCAATTGAAACTTGGGTACAAGATATGAAATTATCAATGTCAATATTACGCAGTAAATCTATTCCTGGCGAAATAATTGAATGTGGTAGAATTGAAAGTGAAGATAGAGATATTGGTAATATTACTGAATGCTTATATCCATTATTTTGTGAATTAATGGGTTATCAATCATTTACAGAATGGGAAGATAAACATATAGCAACAGTAATTAATGAATATAATAAAGATACTATATATGACGATATTTGTAAATGGGTTCATAAAAACGAATTTAATGGATGCCGTGACTTTGCAATAATTACTAATAAAGAAAATATTGAAGAGTTAAAAGATATTTTATTTTCAAATGGGAAATGGTATAAGATCATACATTGTGAAATGAGAATAGGAACAAAAGAAGATATATGTAAAGATGTTGATTATATAATTTTAGAATTAAATCAATATATAGATGTTAATGAACCAATTGATGAATTAAAAACTGAAAATATAAAATATTTGTAAATGAAAACAAAATTTGATAAAATATATGTAATATCTTTAATTACAAATCATAATCGTCGTAAGTTTATAACATATCAAATGAATGAATTAGGATTAGATTTTGAATTTATATATGGAATAGATTTTAAAAGTCTAACATATGATGGTTCAAATCATAAAATAAAATATCCTTATACATATGATAATAATACAAGCAATACTGCTGGAAATTATGGAGCAGCAATTGCGCATTATGGAGCAATTAAACAGGCATATGAATTTGGATATAATAATATATTAGTTTTGGAAGATGATATATGTTTTATAAAGAATAAAGATTTGATTTTTGAATGTCTTAACAATATTCCTGATGATGCTGATTTTATAACATACGATGTAAGATTTTTAGATTTGGATAATAATAATGATGAACAATTAGCTCTTGCTGATTTATCAAAAATAAATGATTATAATTGTTTCTATAATATACCTAACAAATTGAATTATTTATTTGGTTCAATGATATATGGAATAATGAATAGAGAAACAATGAAGTTATACATTGATTCACAATGTAAAAATTTGAATATGTCAGATAGAGTAATTGGATTATGGAAATTTCCTTCTGTAAATAGATATACATATTCAAAATGTATATGCACAGATCAACTTAATATTGAAAACAATTTTGATGTATTTAGTTTTATATATGAAAACATATATCATAAAATAAAGAAATTAAATGTTGATGATTTTTATAAACCAACAAATTTTCATACGTTATGCAGATAAAAAAATCCATACTCTTAAAGAGTATGGATTTAATGTTTAATTTAAATTTTGCAGATTATAAATTAACGTGAATAATTCTCATTCTTAGGTTGGTCAACCTTTTCATCAGTACCATAAACTGTGCGGTACTTTTGGAAATCTTCATACTTTACTTTTACAATAAGTCTCTTACCCATACGGTTACGAAGACCTAAGTCAGTACGAAGAACAAGACCTTCTGCCATGTATTCTCTGTTCTCAGAAATTGTTGAAACAAATCCTTTACGAACAAAATCAATTGCCTCATCAAGAGTAAAGTAACCAATAAATGGAACAATAGGTGCACCAAGCTTAGTTGCAATTTCATCACGTGCATCAGTCTTAAGATAAATATCATTTACCTTAACATCAAACACAATAAACTCATTACCATTCTTGATGTAATTTCCACCCTTCTGAATACCATTACCATATCCTTCACCATAGATAGTATAGATGTTAGGAATTTGGTCATACTCTAACCAATTGTGGTCAATCTCCCACTCTGATGTAGGAATTAATTCCTTCAAACCAAGTGATGCAAGAACCTTTTCCTTTGGATATTTCTCTTCCATGTGCTTAAGCAACTTTGGAGGAATCTGAGCATTGTCAGTCTTACCAGCATAACGTACATTGAACTTTACACCTGCAACTTCAGGTACAATACTTGTTTCTGAAGGTACAATTTCTTTAGTAACTTCAATACGCATATTAGTACCATCAATCTTTTCCTCACCGCGCCACTTCAAACCACGAAGATACTCGAACTCAGGTTCAGTAAATGGCTCGAATGGCATAATAACATTCTTTGCATCACGCATGAAGATTGTGTTAATCTTCTGATAAGTGTTTTCGCTTCTTTTTTGTTTTCCCATAATTTGTCTGTTTTAATGAAATTTTAACAATTCCATATTGTTAATAAATGTTTTTAATACTGAAATTTAATTTGCGGTTCCTTAGCTCAGTAGTAGAACATTTAACTTTTCTTTACCTTCTTAATTATTTCATCAAGATAATCATCAGGGTTTTTACCCGCATTATGATATTTCTGCCCAAGTTGCATTGCATAACGCCAATCATCTGAACCATCTTCAAGAATATCTACATAATCCCAAAATGTTGTTGGTTTTACTGGTTCTTTTGGCATCAAATCTTCAATATCAATCCAATCATCACCAAGCAAATCTTCTGCTGGTATTCTATAATCATTGTCTATTGTATGAGGAGTTTTACCAACTTCAAAAACAACAAGTCGAACTAATGTTGTAGTAACTCTTAACTGAATAAATACATCTTCACTCCATCTTTTACGTCTGATATAAGAATGACTCTTAAACTGTTCAAATATTTCTGGAAATGTCATATTACTTGTTATTAATTGAATTTAATGCAATTTCTTTTTCTCCAGGAAAGAATAACGATTCATTATCAGCTCCATAAGAATGACCTTTATCCCAACGTTCAATTTTCTCTTCCCAAGCTTCAAGTTCAGTATAATCCTCTCCAATGTTGTCTGAATGAAGTAACCACCAAAGATTTTCCATTGCAACTTTTCGAAGAATTTCGTGATTTTCTCTCGGCAATGAAATCCAATGCCAGCATTCAGTTATTTCACCGAGCTTCTTATTGTCTTCAAAAACTTGAATTTTACGTTTACCGTATTTCTTATTAAGTTTTTTAATTGTAATCATATTTATTTGATTTTTACAAATATAATATAGTACTTAATTTATAAAATTCAAATAATATATTATTTTATTCCAAAAATATCAAATAATTTATATTTTACTTTCCTCATATGACAACCAAACGGAAGACGATTATAAAGTTTTGGATATAACGAATATGTTTGATTTTCTGCACTAAATTTAATTGCATCATCAATAGTTATAAGTTTTAAATCATTTTGTAAATTAAAACAAATAAACATATCTTCATTCATTGTAACTTTTGAAAATCTTTCTTTTTGTTTCAAACATATATCATAAAATGATTTAATATTTCTTAATGAAAATCCTCCGTTAAATGCAACATTTTTATATCCATGAATATCAATATCTTTATCACCAAATATTGCTTTATAATTATCATCAAATAAAATTAGTGCTCCAGTATAATCATATCCTTTATTACACCATTCTAAAAGTTCATCTCTAAAAATATAGGCATCTGTTTGACAAATCAACATATATTTATATTCTTTGAAACTTAGATAAAATTTATAATTAAGACACATTTGTGAATATTGTTCTCGTGTCTTAAATTCAAAGAATTTATATCTTACGTTATCTGCATCAAATCTTTTATAAAATGATATGTCTAAATTCTGTGAACATATAAAATATATATCATAATTATGCATTAATTTTAATGTATGATATATAGATTCAACCTCATCATACAATAAAGGATCTTTAATATTATCCTTATAAATAGGAATAACTATACAGACGTCTTTATTTGTTATTTCTTCCATAATTTATGTTGGGTAAATTTCTCTTGATTGTTTCCATGTAAGTTTATCATAAAAGAAAAGAATACGTTTTGTTGGTGCATCTCTAAAAGCAGACACCTTTGCAAATCCTAAATATTTCATTGCAAAATATTCTTCTTGAAATGTTCCTTGAGGTTTGTGATCATAAAAAGATGCAGGAACACTTAAATATTCTTTTAAGTATTCATTCAATACAATTTGACGAATAATAGATTCATGTTCACATTGTTCACAAACATATTTCTTTCCATTGATGTCAATATAACCGCACCAAGGAAATTTTTCACCTAATTCATTTTGTTTAGGAATATCAAAAAATGACTTGAATTTATTTTGTAGATCTTCAAATTTTTCTTGCCATTCTTTTTCTCTTTTTTCTGACGCATAACGTGCCCATCGTTCAGCTTCAGCATCATCATAAGGAACATTAAAATGCAAATGCTGGTGTTTTTCTAAAATTCGATGTAGTTGTGTATTTAATAAATCTTTCATATTGTTTTCTGCTAAATTTTATATTAACAATTTTACCAGTTTTCTTATCTTTTACAACACAATATTTTTCAAAAAAATAGTAAGGATCTTTAAGACATTTTATATATTCTTCTTTATTATTCATACATTTAATATCTGTTTAATTTTCCTGTAATCTTTTTTTGTCAAACCCGTCCAAGGATTTGTTTGAACAAAATGTTTCTTTTGAGATTCTAACATATCATTATCGTCATCAACTATACAATAATTTGAAATAACAAAATCTTCTTTCATAACTTTTTTGAAGTCTTTATATTGTCCATTTGTTATATCAAAGAAGTATTGTATTTCTTGACCACGATGCCTACTATTTGAATAAGGAGTAACTCCCACAATATATGGGCATAACAATTGTATTCCATGATGATTAAATTCTCCTAATCCTAAACCATCTCTCATAAATTCATCATAACATTGTTGCCATGAATTACCATTACGCCATGATGAAGATATTACAAGTTTAACATTGTAATTTTTACAGAATCTTGACATACGATAACATTCACGAGGATCTATGCTACCATATTTCCTAATATGATTTTTATGTCTCCAACAATCATATTGAGCACTATTCATTACTCCATCAATATCTAAAAAGATTACTTTATATTCTTTCAACATCTAATCTAACTGTCATTTTATGTCTATCTCCTTTTTTATGTATTGTTTTTGTTTCTAATGTATTAAGATCTATTTTTGTTATATCTTTATCATAAAACAAATGTTCATCAATTACATAAGGAAAACACACATTATATACTTTTATATTTGGTGATATTAAATTAATCTCAAGAGTATTATCATCTTGCCATGTTATTAATGCAAAATAATCAATACTATTTGAATCATAATTTTTATCTTTATATTTATCTCCTATAAGAACATCTTCTTCAATTATTGTCGCCTTAACATTAACAACATCTTCTGATTTAACACCAAATGCATGAGCATAATTTTTATTTATACCAAATGATGTATAAAATGTTCCATTGCTATTTGTTCTTTGTGCTGCAGTTGTAACAATACTAGTTCCTATTTTATAATCATTTATTTTCATATATGTTCTTAAAGTCTTTACAAAGATCATTATATTGCTGCAGTTCTTCGCATTTATTTGGCAAATTACGGCATCTTAATAAATGTTGGAATCGTAATTCAAAATTAAGAGCCATTGAATTTTGAAAGAATTGCTTATTAAGAACTTTAATTGCTCTTATTGCTTCTGTTTCTGTAATACCGTCCTCATAATTAGTCTGAACAAAATGATATAATTGTTCATCAAGAAAATCTCCATCATCATCAATTATAACATAGTTTTCAATATCATTTCGTTCATTCAACCAATCTTTTATTTCTTGACCCCTTAAACCTTTATATGTATGAGTAACATCATAAAGATTATCAATAAGCCAATAAAGCATTTTATTTCTTGGGCATCTTTTTGGACGTCCTATCATTTTGTCAATTGTCTCTTCAGCTGAATCCATACGCCATGAAGATGAAACAACAATCTTTGCATCAGTTTCATCTACAATTTTCTTAATCCATTTTATTTTATTTGCATTAAGATACCATTTTGGTGGAATTGTTATAACACCATCAAAATCAAGAAATATTACTTTCATGTTTTCTATCAATATCTACTCCATAAATATAATATGCTGTTTCTTCATAAGACATATTATCATAATCTGGAAAATATGGTTTATACGTTGCTATATGACTCATTCTTCAGTCTCCTCGTATGTAATTTTTATTTCTTTTATGTTACACTTAAAATCACCAATTTCTTCAACCCATCTTGCCCAATATTCTGCATAACTTTTTATTTGCCATTTTTTTGCAAACTTTTTTTGACGTGTATATGGAAGATGCCCATTTGAAATTAATCCCCCATATTTTATATGATTTTCTTTATACCAATCTGTATGACACTTGTTGATATAATCATAATAAACATATGTTTCGTTTGATGCAGCTTTAGGATTGAAATAAATAATGTCTCCTATATGATATTCAACATTAGGAAACTTACAATCTTTAATACAAGTGCATTCAATATAATAAAGTGATTTATTCATATTAGACTTTTGTTGTTATTATTCTACGTTTCATTAATCCCCTAAAAATATCTCCACCCATTAAAGGCTCAAATAATTTAATCAATTCCCATCCTTCAGAACCTTCAGAATTTAATATGTCAACTGATTTTTGGGGTGATGTTGCTAATTTAACATACTTATATTCAAATTTATCGTAAGATTCTAGCATCATAATTTCACTAATTTTGTATGATAATATAATTTACAATTTTTAACATTTGATGATGACTAGCATTCCTCTAGCCATCATCTGGATGTTTTTATTGTCCTAATTGGAACTCCAAAAATTCACAATCATTTGTCCAAGTAATATTTGCTTTTTCAAACATTGTTGAAACTTGAGTATATAAAACTGAATTGACAAATGGTAGTTTAGACACCCAAATACCACGTTCCTCATCTCTTACAGGTTGTTCAGCATGCATTGACAACTTACCGTTCTTATTAACACCGGCCCAAACTTTAATTGACTTCTTTTTAAAAAAACTCATAACTATACCAAATTTTTGTTACAAATTTAATATAGTTATGATACTTAAATATTTCAAATATTATTTAATTATTTATTATAAATGATCATTTATAAATTTATCTAATTTCTTAACAAAATATTCATAATAATCATAATCATATTTTAATGGTTTTTGATGAAGCATATATTGATATAATTCATCATTATTATCAACCTCTTTAATTTTTTCTAATATTTGTTGTTCAGTTAATCCATTACAATTTATAAATGAATCTTCATTAAACCATTCTATTATTCTTTCAGCACCCCAATAAATAGGTACGGTCATATATCTATAAGCATTTACAATTTTTTCAGTAATGTATGACAAATTTCCGGATGAACTACAATTTTCAAAACATAGATTGAATTTATAATCATCATGATATTTTATTGCATCAACAAAATCATAAGGTAAATATTCATTATTTGTATTATTTAATACTTTGCCACAACAAGTTATTTGTTTATAATTAGATGAAACATATTTTACAACATTTGTTCTAAATTGTGCTTCATAGCATGCTCCGTTTGATGCACAAAATGTACAAAATTTTGTTTTGCTAAAATTTTGTGGGTACCAATTTTTTGCATGTAACATGTCTGGTAAAGATTCAACAAATAATGGAAAAAACAAATTATCATCAGAATCATCATAAAAACTTATTGATAAATTATTCTTTTTATAATGTTCAAATGGATTATCCCAAACTTGGTCAGCACCACAACATAATAATTCGTCAGTATGATATATAAATAATGGGTTGCCTTTTATATTCTTCAAATTTTCAGATATATCATATAATGAATATATAACAATATCACATTCTTCTTTTAAACATTCCCCATATATATATTGATTTTCAGAAATTTTATTTAATATATTAATTATTTTTATGATTTTATTATAACCAGTATCACCCCAAGTATTATCTTTATAAAAATTAATTTGACCTATTTTTATTGTTTTCATTTAATATATTATAATATTGTTTATCAATGTGTTCATAATATTCATATAATTCCTTTTTACTTGTTTCTTGTATTTTTGAATCTCCAATATCGTTAAGATATACAAGTGGAACAGTAGGAATATAATGTTTTAACCCACTTTTAATATTATTCTTCCCAAAGAAATATATTTTATTTGTATCTTCAAATGCAACTATATCTGCAGCTAAAAATTCTTTATCAATTGTATCTAAGAAATATTTCATTCCTTTTCTTGATAATGCTAATCCACAATTTGACCAAAATCCTTTTTTACATTCAATAAAATAATTTCCTTTTTCATATTCATTTTCTAATTCTTTATAATCTGGAAGAATTTCTCTATTTGCAAGTATACTAAATTGAATTATATCAAAATCTTGTGGAAAATTTTCAACAAATTCATCAAGATATTCATTTTTCATTAAATGAAAATCATCTTCAAAAATAAGTATTTTTTCTAACCCTTTAAGATATGATCTTTTAATTATTGAATAAAATTCTCTTGTTAAATTAAATTCTGAACCATTTACAATATATCTACCTCTGTTGCTTAATATAAGTCCGTTAACTGCTTGTTGGCTCCAAGGAAAATAACAAGTTTCATGAATTTCTAATTTAAGATTATTTTCTTTTTGTTGAAATTCAATATTTTTCATTCTTGACTCATTTTCTATACAATGTATAACAAATATCTTATCAAATATTTTATTTAATCCGCATTCAGTATTCATATTATCTTGTTTGTATTTTTTAATTAAATTTGATATGTTAAGTCCCATCCTCTATATTTTAGATTAATATTTTTTAAGAAATAACTCATATCTTTTTCAAATTTGAATGCATGTTTACATTTATTAAAATCTTCATCATTAATAACGCTTTCCATTATTTGATTACCAAGATTATTAAAATCATGCATATTTGTTATAGAATTTTTATTCATTGTATCAAGACTGTCATGAATAATTTTTTCATAAATAAATCGTGTTTCATTTAAGAAGAAATGAGCAATCTTCCACATGTTAATAAGATATTTAACTTTATATTCTTGTTTAAAATAATCATTAAATTCAAAATTATCAATAACTCCACATCTTAAATCAGTATCAATCCATATCCAACCTTTATCTGCAGCATATTCTTTTAATGATAAAAATACATTAAGTAAAATATTATCATCCCACCCAAGTGCACCTTGTATTCTTGTCATTTCTGTAACAGTTGTTATAAATACAAGGTCATCATTAATAATAGGAATATTAATTAAATCGGTATATTCTGAATATATATTTAATGATTCTCTTTTTTCAGTCATTTGTGGATCCATTAATATTAAATTTTCACCACATCTTAATTTATAATCAATTTCGCATTTACCATTATTGTTATAATAATCATCACGATTAATTTTATCAATACCTGTTATATATGGTTGAACAAATTTATATTTATCTGCAACTTTCAATTTTCTAACTGCATACATATCCCAGTTATGAATATAAAAACGTATAGGTTTACCTATAATCATTAAATATTCAGTTTCACAATTAGCAACACCCACATTAATTGCATCAGCACAATTTAATGCATAACAAATTTTTACATCATATTTATCTAATTCATTATTAACATTTATTTTACAATTATCATAATTAACTAATATGATTTTTACATTATCTGCTGTAAATCTAATATTTAATAATGTTCTTTCAATTTCTTCCTTCCAATTTTTATTAATTAAAAGTATACATGTAAATTGAGCATCTTTATGAAATTGTTCTGCGTTAAATGTATGATAAAATAATTTGAATGAACCTTCTTTTTTATATCCATAAAGATTTTCATAATGTACTGCATCAGGATTCAAACATGAATATTCAACAAGTACATTATTATCATACCATAATTTTAAATGGCCACAATGAAACATGATATGATTAAATACATTATCTTCCATTGAATCATAAATTTGTTCAAACAAAAATGGTACTGCATTAAGAACATGTTCTCTATTAAACATTTGTGATGGATGATTTGCTTTATAATGAAGATTGCCAGCTGTTACTGCTTCAGATTCAAATACACCTGGGAAAATTATACCTGATGGATTAGCACGCATTGCATTTGATATAACATCATATTCTGAATGTGTTTCTAAAAATGTATATTGATATTCTAATCTTTCAGGATATGAAACATCATCACTGTCGTTGATAGCAATATAGTTTCCTTTTGCTTTTTTTAATGCAAAATTAAGTGTTTGTGATTTTCCAGTATGTTCAGTATCATAATAATTGAATCTATTGTCATCTTTACAATACTTTTCAATTATTGCAATATTTTCATCAAGAAATTTTGTTGAACCATCATTTACAATTAATACTTCAAAATCTGTAAACGTCTGACTTAATAAGCCTTTAATACATCTTTCAAATAAATTTGTAGGACAATTATAAAGACAAGTAATAACTGATATACTTGGATTTTGATTCATAATATAATTAATTTATTTAATAAAAAATAGTATTAAAATTTCTATTTTTAATATAAATTAACAATTAATTTTATGAATATTTTAATCTCCGGAAGTAATGGTTTATTAGGAACAACATTTAAGTTATTCAAAGATAAATATGCGGATATGAATTTTATTTTTAAATCGCATAACGAATTTGATATTACTAATATAAATAATATTGAAAATAATCTTACTAAAGATATTGATATATTTATAAATTGTGCAGCATATTTAAATGCAGACAAAGGTGAAGATGATAATACAATTTTTGATGTAAATTATAAATCAATTGAATATCTTGCAAATCAATGTAAAAAAAATAATATTCTTTTTATTCATTTTTCATCTGATTATGTATTTGGTGGAGATAAATCTACTCCTTACAATGAAAATGATAATATAAGTCCATTGAATAATTATGGTATTAGTAAAGTACTTGGAGAATTTACATTAAAGAATATTAATTGTTCTTATATTATATTTAGAATAACTTGGTTATATGCAGAATTTGGTAAAAGTTTTGTCACTACAATTATAAAATTAATTAATGAACGTAATCAAATAAATGTTGTAAATGACCAAATAGGAACACCTACATATACAATAGATTTAGTAAATACAATTATATCAATAATTAGGCAATTAAATTTAGATAATAAATACAATGAAATATTTCATTTCTCAAATGAAGGTGTGTGTTCATTTTATGATTTTGCATATTTCATTAATAAGTATTATAATAATGATATAAAAGTTAAACCATGTTCAACAGATGAATATTCAAAAATATGTCCTTATAAATTAGCAAAACGACCAAAATATTCAGTATTAGATAAAACAAAAATAAAGAATACTTTTAATTTAAGTATTCCTCATTGGAATGAATCTTTACAGTTATGTATTAATAACATAAAAAATAGGGAAACTAATTAAGTTTCCCTTTATTTATATTTGTAATTTAATTTACTTGAAATACTTTCTATAAATTTCATCTGCAATTTTTTTTACCATATCTCTACCAATGTTTGCATAAGGTAAACAATCCTTAACTTCATTTTCATAATAAGGAAGATTATTATTATGATAAACAGTAAGAAGTAACTTATGAGCTTCACCAAATAAACGCTCAGCTTCTCTCAATGAAGAATAATCAATTTCCTTTCCATGAAACTCGTGAACTTTTGCATTATACAAATCCTCAATTGTCATTGCAAATTTTGTACGTTCATTCTTTGTTCGGTAAGGATATTTATTATCAAACCAGTCAAGCCAATCAAAATGATCTGAGTCAGTACAACCGTCTACATATTCCTGAGTGAATTTCTCCTTTGCATATTCCTCAGCAATTACTGTGGGATTAATGGGAGTTGTCTTCAAATCAATATTGCGGTATTTACGGAGATAATAAACAAAGTAACTAATTGCATCCTCATAAGTATCAAACTCACAATTCTTTATATCCCACTCGCGGTAATACCAAGTATACTTATGACCATTATAATTTTCATGATGAATATCTCCAATTCGTTTACGATTTACACCATGCAAAGGAAAACAATATGAAGTACTTGTCCAACGTCTCCAAAGATAAGTTCCATCTGAAGTAAAATACAAAGTCCAATACTTCTTATCCCACTTACCACATTTACTGAACTCAGGAAGATATTCGACAGAGATATTGCCGGCCTTATTACGACGGACATTAAATTCAGAACCAAGTACTCGTGCAAGATTTGAAATCTCAAAATCGGAAAAATTGTTATGCATATTTGTTAATTTTAATCGTTATTAAATTAAATTTCCTCTACCTTAAAGAACTTAACCCACTCAATACCATCGCAACCATGAGGTGTAAAACGAAGGAAGAACTCCTTAACAAGATTAATATCTTCAACTTTGTAATCAAAATGCTCTTCCATGTGTTTGCAAAGTCTCCATGTATCAAGAACATATCTGTTGCCATCCCACTTGTCAGGAAGACCATGTCCTTTGCCAAACCAATTCCAAGTTTTCTTACCTGGATTTTTGTTAATCATTTCGGCAAGATTTGCAAACTTAGTCAAATCATTTAATGTAATCTCCTTTGTAATTGTAGGAGAACCACCTTCCCAATTGTGAGTTTTAATCTGAATTTGAAATGTTGTATTCATATCATTCAATTTAATTACAAATATAATATAGTACTTATAATTAAAAATTCAAATAATATATGAAAATTAAAACGCTAATTTCAATTGTTTTGTATTAAGAATCTTTGGTTTCATTTCAATAATTTGTTCATCACCTCGTGGCCATCCTATCAATAATGGAGATTTAGGATCGTGCTTTTTGAAATTTTCATCACATTTATCAAAGTCAGCAGATGCATAACAATATTTACATTTATGAAGACATGTATTATATTCCCCAATGCATGTGTTTGGATAACACAAACATCCCCATTCTGTTGCTTTATTTTTTGGTTTAGGATATATTCCAATTAAATTCAAAGCATGTTCATCAAGACAACCTGTAACTTCAATACCTTGCAAATCTTTGAATTGTAATCCATTTCCGCAAGTTTGTAGTTTAAAATCATATTTTTGACAAATACCATACATATTCAATAAAAGAATCTTTTTCATTAATGGCTGCATTGTAACCATCTCAGGTAAATGTCTTTTTACTTTTTCATACGGAGATACAAAATTAACTACAACTCTGTCTGTATAATCATGTAACTCTTTACATATATTTTCAAATCTTCTTAATGTTTCTGTTTCTCCAAAATCTTTACAATAAAAGATAGGGTCAAATCTCCAAATTACTTTTTCTTTTCCATATCTTTGAGAAAGTTCTTTGAAAGTATAAATAGATTGCTCCAAACTTGGAACATTTGGTTCAATTTCTTTTCCATATCCTGTTATTGTATAATGAAATATACTTGGAAATTTATCCGTAATACTTTTTAAGTCATGAAGAATAGGGAGATAATCTTTCGAACACCACATAATACCCTCTATGTGTTGCTTATCTAAAATTATCTTATGTATTGTTTGTGGGTATGCAGGATTACGAAAATATACATATCCTTCATTAAATCTGTTAATTAACCATTCAGAATAAAATGCTGGAATATCTGTTCTAAAATCAATACTTAATATCATAGTCTTGTCCAAAATCTTCTATCTAATTCAGCTTCAACTTCGCTTAACCAAAGTTCATGATCATCATCACACCAAATACATTCTTCAAAAATACTATCAGGAATATGCCTTCGCCAAAGTACAGTATTTTTCATATTATTCACACCAAATTTCTTTGCTGGGATTTTCTTCTAATTCTTTTTTGAACTCATCATAGAATTTTAACCATTCATCTTCTCCAGAACCTTTTCGAAGAAATTCAATTGTTTGCTCACTTTTATCTAAATTGACTTTCAATTTAAGACCTTTTTTATCTTCTTTGAAAGATGGATAATTTCTACCACCTCCAGGGAACTCAGGTATTCTTTCACCCCACCACCATTTTTTATAATATTCTATATCATCAGTCCAACCAATTGTATCATAGCAATCTTGTAAACCAAAAATATGTTCTAAAACTCTAAACCATTGATGTGGTTCAAATTGCTTTAGATAATTAAACTTTCTCCAACACCCTTTATACAAAATATAGCAATCACATCCTAACTCATAAATTGTTCTTTTATCATAAGTTGTAGAATATCCATCACCACTATAATGATTTAATTCTAAATCATCAGGAATGTTAACGCGAATAAAATGTCCACCTGAATATGTTAGTTTTGAAATAAGTCTATAATTACAAATTTCTGGTTGTTCCCAGACTACTCCACAAAATATATATCTATGTCTCATATTAATCAAATTTAAGTTTAAGTAATGGATTATCATCTCCAAGCATATCAGCAATAGATGATGTTGTATTTTTTTTGTTTAATGAATTTCCATTATCAATATATTCATCTTCAGCAATTTCTTCAGATAAAGACCAAGGCCACATTGAATAATCATCATCATACCCCAAATCACCAGGGAATTTAACGGGTTCTTTATTTGGACGTCTATAATAAATTCCCTTTTCCTTTTTAGGTAATGGGGCATCCCAAGGAACATCAACTACTCTTACCTTTTTACGGATATATGTATCTTTTGAATCATCCCATATTTTTACATATTCATCATGTCCAGGACGTTCAATTGTTTTTTCAACATATCCAATTGCATTCTTTCCATCACCCCATCTAAATTGAAGCCAGCCATCGTATTCACCTCTAGCATCCCATTGATAATCAGTTGGAATTTCATCTTCTCCTCTAAAGAATACATCATAATCCTCTAACTTTGGATTCTTCGATAAACTGTATGCTTTATTTTTAAGACCATTAACAATCTTAACAAATTTACAATTTATCATATCCAATACAACATAACCCCAAAAGTGTTTGCCGTTTGAGAAATCCCAATCATAATTATCATAACGCCAGCCTATACCATCTTTATGTTTACCATTTTTTGAATAGACCTTAACTGGCTTTGGTGTATTACAATACATTTCATTAAGAAGTTTTGCCTCTTCCATAGCATCATCAATTGTATCAAATTCAGTACATGAAAATGACTCGGGTGTCTCTCTCCATGTATTGAATATGACACAATATTTTGTAGGTCTTTCAATATGATATCTTGGCTTTGCATATTGCCAAAATGTCAAATTACCTGTATAGTGGTGATCATCAATTTTTTTACATGTTATTTTGCTCATGATTCTTTTCTCTTTCTAAATGATTCCTTTAAATCAAAACCATGTGATAAAATTTTTATATCATTATAATTAACAGTTGGTCCTTTTTCATCTCCAAACAAATCAATCATAACTTTTTTCTTTACATCATATACCCATGACATGTCTGATGCGTACTCTTCATCTTGTGGATTCCACCCATATCTTGCTGCTTTTATTCGATATGCAACCCTATTGACTTCTGCAACTTCAAAGAACTTATTTACTTCCTTATATAAATCAGTTATAAAGTGTTCAACAATTCCTTTATAACCTGGGAGAATATCCCAAGGACGTGTTTCTCTATTAATTGAAACATCACCACAACTTACAGGATATGATAATATAAATCTCTTATTATCATATTGGAATGTATATGTTCTGAAATTGGCAGAACCATATCTATCTTTATTTTTGGTAACGATATACCTGTTGGCTATATCTTTAAATTATTTTTATCTCCAAGATAGGTGGCTGTTTTTTAAGCAGCCATCTTCTTTAAGTGTTCTTTGTATTCCTCAACAAACTCGCTCTTATATATGCT